>Ga0102877_1000026_pt1 | contig 71168 bp, 68 predicted proteins | sample Colrivmeta1548B3_FD_78186 | JGI IMG/M metagenome (GOLD analysis project Ga0102877, IMG submission 78186) | Estuarine microbial communities from the Columbia River estuary - metaG 1548B-3 | ecosystem: Environmental > Aquatic > Marine > Intertidal zone > Estuary | place: USA: Columbia River...
ATCTACACGGCTTGCCTCTAAACTTCACGTGTTCAGCCACTTGCTAGTCAGTTTTGATTGCTTGGATTAGGTAGTTCCGCAAAGTGCAAACAGGATGCCCCTGGCCGTAAGCACTTCCCACGCCCTGAGTAAGCCAACCACCAATCTGGTCAATCACGTCGCTAGGACATTCAACCGCTCTGAGCCTGTCTCGCATTGAGTGACGGAAGCTGTGAATGGTGTACCCCTGCCCAATCTTGGTTTTCAGCCACTTGTTTAAAGCAGCACTTGCTGAGTTGGCGTTGGTTCTCTTACCATCATTGTAGTTAGGGAATGCAAACTCACTTTCAGCGGGTTGGGCCAGTATGCGTTCTGCAGCCCACTTAGCTGAACCTACCAGGGGTATTACCCTTTCACTGCTTGAAGTCTTCAAGGATCGCCAAGGATGAGGCCTGATGTTCACGCAGAGGAGACCATCTTTCTCGATGAAGTCAGACCGTAGCAGCCCCGCACCCTCTGCTAAACGCATCCCTGTGTCCGCTATTAGGGCTATCAGCCAGCGTTTCTCGTCATCAGCCTTGCAGCACTCGGTCTGAACCTTTTTGATGTCGTCAGGCTTTACAGGAAGTCGCTTCGTCACCCCTTCTTTTGGGTTGAAATAGACGTTTGAGAATGGGTTGACGATGGACAGTCCAAACTCACTTAGGGCCAAGTTTATAACGGCCCGTACAGTACCGAATATCCTTGCGACAGAAGCTCCGTTAAGGCCCTTTTCAAACAAATAGTCTCGAAACTTGGTAGCATCAGACCGCACATAGTCTTTGAGGTCTTTCATCCCACAGCAGTCAATCAGGTAACCACAAGAACGTTTTACAGCAGCCTCAAAGGTCGGTGGGCGATCATTACCCTTACGTCTCAGATAGATCGCCACAGCGGCTTTAAATGAATGATTCTCACTGGATGGCTCAGCAATGGGATCCTGCACGGCATTAGCCAGCAAATGCTTGCCGGGAAGCTCATCAGAGGAAATCCTCAGGATGTGCCAATGCCTGTCCAACTTAGCAGCATCACTCATTGCCCTAACACGAGCATCCCTGACCGACTTAGTCCTCAGAGAGTATGCAATCCTACCAGTTCTATAATGACGCCGTAAATCAGCAGGAACTCTCCGGGAGAAATACCAGATTCCATCCTTTTGGAACGTATAGCTATTAGATTTGGTTGCCAGCATGGTCTACGGCTCACTTACTAAGTCTAATTAGTGAGGTATTACAATGCTTTAAGGGGTTTGCTGGTGCCCAGGAGAGGACTCGAACCTCCACATCGTTGCCAATACTAGCACCTGAAGCTAGCGCGTCTACCATTCCGCCACCTGGGCAGGTGCGTCGTGAGGGCGATTTATGGGGAAGTGGGCGCGCTGTCAATGTCAATCGCGTGAGGGTTTGCGGTATTATTGGCTCCAGATACACGCGAACTTAAGGATGTTGCGTCTTGTCTGACGGGTGCAGGACGCGTAAACCCTGTTTCATTGAATATAAAGAGGCTGCACCATGACTAAGCTTGTCACGATTTTCGGCGGTTCCGGTTTTGTCGGACGCTACATCGCTCGCCGTTTGGCGAAAGAGGGCTGGCGCATTCGCGTGGCCGTGCGCAATCCGAATGAAGCGATGTTTGTGCGCCCTTATGGCTCTGTTGGTCAGGTCGAGCCTGTTTTCTGCAATGTCCGTGACGATGCCTCTGTCGCCTCTGTGCTGAATGGCGCCGATGCGGTTGTGAATTGCGTGGGTGTTTTGACCGAGGCGGGCAAGAATACGTTTACCGCTGTGCAGGCGGACGGTGCAGAGCGTATTGCGCGAATGGCCGCTGCCGCGGGTGTGGCGCGAATGGTGCATATCTCGGCGATTGGTGCGGATGCCGCGTCCGAGAGCGAATATTCCCGGACGAAGGCGGCTGGTGAAGCTGGTGCTCTGGCGCATATGCCGAACGCGATGATCCTGCGCCCGTCGGTGATTTTCGGTAACGAAGACGAATTCTTTAACCGTTTTGCTGCGATGGCTGGCATGGGTCCAATCCTGCCGATTGTCGGCGCGGATTCGAGGTTTCAGCCAGTCTATGTTGACGATGTTGCCGCCGCCGCTGTCATGGGTGTTGAGGGCAAGGCCGTTGGCGTTTACGAGCTTGGCGGGCCTGACGTGCAGACGATGCGCGAATTGATGCACACCACGCTGGGCGTTGTTCAGCGCCGGAGCTTGGTTATGAATATTCCGTTCTGGATCGCCAAGATCATGGCGACGGGTTTCAAAGTGGCACAGGTTTGCTCGCTTGGGATTATCAAGGCACCGTTTACGAAGGATCAGATTGCGAATTTACGCAATGACAACGTGGTGGCTGAGGGTGCTCAGGGCTTTGATGCGTTGGGCATTCGTCCTGCTGCGATGGGCGCGATTTTGCCTGATTATCTCTGGCGCTTCCGCCCGTCGGGTCAGTATGCCGAGATTAAGAATTCAGCCAAAAACCTACGGAATTCCTAAATGGACACTTCAACGACGCTCGTCGCCGCTTTTCTAGGTTTGCTAGAGGGGCTGACGGAGTTCATCCCTGTTTCCTCGACAGGGCACATTCTGCTGGCTGGCCATTTCCTTGGGTTTAACAGCGCGGGCAAGACGTTTGAGGTGGTGATCCAGCTTGGCGCTGTGCTTGCGATTTTGACGATTTATGCGAGCCGCCTTTGGCCGATTTTCCGCGATGCGCCGCATGATCCAGTTGCACGGCGCACAATTTACTCGGTCCTGATTGCCTTCTTACCCGCTGTTTTCATTGGGGTTTTGGCGCATGACTTTATCAAGAACGTCCTGTTTGAGACCCCGCGCCTGATCGCGGTGATGCTTGTGCTTGGCGGGATTGTGCTGGTGTTTGTTGACCGTGTCGCACCCGCGCCACGCCATGATGACGCGATGAAGTTTCCTATTCCAATGGCGCTTACGATTGGCTTTATCCAATGCCTTGCGATGATCCCCGGTGTGTCGCGCTCTGGAGCCACGATTGTGGGCGCTTTGATGCTCGGGTCGAGCAAGCGGGCGGCGGCGGAGTTCTCGTTTTTCCTGTCGATGCCAACGATGGCGGGTGCGTTTGCCTATGATCTTTATAAAAACCGCGACGTTCTGGATGCGAGTGCGATCAATGAGATCGCGGTAGGGTTTATTTTCGCGTTTATTGCTGCCGTTTTGGTTGTGAAGTGGCTTTTGGATTATGTGAGCAAGAATGGTTACGCACTTTTCGGCTGGTGGCGAATCATCGTGGGGAGCGCTGCCTTTGTGGCGCTTTCGCTGGGCTTTTGATCGGATAGGTAACGTAAGCTGACCTATTATGTGCATAATTTTGCAAAATAGGTCAGTCTGGCTGACAAAAACTGACATTTAGGTCAGTAGTCCTGACTTTTCATTTCCTGCGACCCGCTCTAAAACACGATCAAGTGTTTCAGGAGAGGACTGCGCAATGGCTGGTCAGAAGATGTTGAAGTTCATTAATGTAGAGCGTGATATGCCCGAAAAGCGTGTCCCTAATTTACGCAACAAAGACTTTGATGAGATTTACGCACAGTACGCGACCGACAAGGCCGCCGAGCAAGCGAGCCGTTGTAGCCAGTGCGGTGTGCCTTATTGCCAGTCGCATTGCCCGCTTCAGAATAACATTCCAGATTGGCTGCGTCTGACTGCCGAGGGGCGTTTGGAAGAGGCTTATGAGCTATCCCAAGCGACCAACACTTTCCCAGAGATTTGCGGTCGTATTTGCCCGCAGGATCGCCTGTGCGAAGGCAACTGTGTGATCGAACAATCGGGCCACGGGACCGTCACGATTGGCGCTGTTGAAAAGTATATTACGGACACCGCATTCCAAGAGGGTTGGGTCAAGCCGATCCGCCCACATGCGGAACGCCTTGAGAGCGTTGGTATCATCGGCGCGGGTCCGGGTGGCCTTGCAGCGGCTGACATGCTGCGCCGTCAGGGTGTGCAGGTTACCGTCTATGATCGCTATGATCGCGGGGGCGGTTTGCTGACCTATGGCATCCCTGGTTTCAAGCTGGAGAAAGATATCGTCATGCAACGTATGGCGCAGTTGGAAGACGGTGGCGTTGAGTTTGTGATGAATTGTAACGTCGGTGAAGACCTGACGTTTGATGCTATTCGCGGCAAGCACGACGCGCTGCTGATCGCAACTGGCGTCTATAAAACAAGGGATTTGGACCTTGATGGCAACGAAGCCGACGGCATTGTGCGTGCGATTGATTATCTGACTGCGAGCAACCGTGTTTCGTTTGGTGATGTGGTCGAAGAATACGAGAGCGGTGAGCTGAATGCTGCCGGCAAGCGCGTTGTCGTCATCGGTGGTGGCGACACTGCGATGGACTGTGTGCGTACAGCGATCCGTCAGGGTGCGGAGAGCGTGAAGTGTCTGTACCGTCGTGACCGTGCCAACATGCCCGGCTCGCAGCGCGAAGTGCAGAACGCCGAAGAAGAAGGCGTCGAGTTCGTTTGGCTGTCAGCCCCTGCTGGGTTTGAAGGCGATGCGGTGACTGGCGTGAACGTGCAAAAAATGCGCCTAGGCGCGCCTGATGCGACGGGTCGTCAGATGCCAGAATTGATCGCTGGTGCCGACTATGTTGAGCCTGCCGATTTGGTTGTTAAGGCGCTTGGTTTCGAGCCAGAAGACCTGCCTGCTCTTTGGGGTGTGGAAGGGTTGGAAGTGACCCGCTGGGGCACGATCAAGGCCGAGTTCACAACAGGTCAAACGAGCCTTGAGGGTGTGTTTGCGGCTGGTGATATCGTGCGCGGTGCGTCGTTGGTTGTTTGGGCCATCAAAGATGGTCGTGATGCTGCAGAAGCGATCCTGTCCTACCTGAACCAAGTTGAAGCCGTCGCTGCAGAGTAAGTCACAACACGTGCACAACCTGTGCACCGCACGTGCACCGAAATGTCACCGCATAAACCGCAATAGGTCAGCATCGCTGATACGGAGAGTGAAGAATGTCTAAACATCTGATCGCCGCCTTGATTGGCCTTTTGCCTGTAGCGGGCAGTGCGCAGACGTTTTCTGTCCCTGATGGTTGCGAGGGCGTGGTCACTGTTCAGCAAAAGGGCTGTTTGTTGGTCAATATCTGGCAGTGTTCGGCTGACCCTGAGGGTGACAAATGGATTGGCCTATTCTCAGAGGCGGGGCTGTATTCTGTGCAGCACGTCGATCGTGAGTTTCAGTGGTTAGAGGCGTTCAAGATGTCTGGCAGCGAGGCGTTGGTTCAGCCTGCTGATGACCCTGCGTCAATGACCGAGCTGCTTGAGAATGGCTTGGACACCTATGAATTTGTGATCGACAAAGAAAGTGGTGCCGAGCGCACGGTTGGATTTGATACGCTGACAGGTGTTGAAACTGTCATCGACGGCGAGCCGCTTTTGCAGACCGAGTTTGAGGGTCAGACCTTGGCCGAGGACGGCAGTGTCATCGACATGAGTGGTGGTCGTCAGTGGGTCAGCGCCAAGCACCGCCTGTTCTTTTTTGGCGAAAGCTGGGATGCGGGGAATCCAGAGGCGTCGGTTGATCTGTCCCCTGTGGAATTCATCTATCCAGATGAGGCGGGCTTCTTTTCCGAGAACCCAAAGTTTGAATGCGGCGTAATCGAATCGCGGTTTACGAAGTGAAGCGGCTGGCGATCATAGGATTGCTGATGACACCTATGGGTGTGCAAGCTGCGGCGTTTCAATTGCCTGTGGGTTGCACGGCCTATCTGACGGTGCATGACAATAACTGTCAGGTTGATCACCACTTTCGCTGTGACGGTGATCCTGCGGGAATCCAACGTCGTGTGACGCTTTCCGAAGAAGGAATGTTGTTCATGGGGCAGATCGATTCCGAGACAGAGTGGGTCGAGAGTTTTCACGCGCTTAGCGGTCATACCGAGAGATTAGAGTCTAATCCTGCTGATCCTGCGTCTTTGTCCGCGTTGCTGGCGACGGGTCACGATAGTTTCGACTTCTTTACGCAGTCCCCCGAGATAGGTCGCACGCGTTATGTCGGTGAGGATAGTCTGACGGGGCGCACCGTTGTTATTGACGATGTTACCCTAGACGAGACCCGCTATTCGCTGACGGCATTTAGCCCCGCTGGTGTAGAGCTTTGGCGCGCGAAGGGCCATGAGTTTATCAGCCGCGACTGGCGCATGTTTTTGTCGGGCAAGGGCGTTGTGACCACGCCGACAGACAGATTTGAGAAAAACGACGAACCTGTGGAGTTTATCTTCCCAGGGGAGGCCGGATTTCTATCACCTAAACCCAAGCACGGCTGCGGCGCACTGATGTCCCAAGCCCCCGAATTGCAGGAGTATTCCAATGACCACATTTGATCAAAACTGGGTTGAGGCCGAAGAGGCGAAGCGCAAGTGGATGGCCGAGAATGGCCTTTATGCCGCTGAGGATGAGCATAGCTCTTGTGGCGTTGGCCTTGTGGTTTCTATCGAGGGCAAGGCGTCGCGTTCGGTTGTCGAAAAGGGCATTAACGCGCTCAAGGCCGTTTGGCACCGTGGTGCTGTCGATGCGGATGGTAAGACTGGCGACGGCGCTGGTATTCACGTGCAAATCCCTGCGCCTTTCTTTTACGATCAGGTCCGCCGCACAGGTCACGAGCCTGCGATGGACAAGCTGATTGCGGTTGGTCAGGTGTTCCTGCCCCGCACTGATTTTGGCGCCCAAGAGCGGTGCCGCACGATTGTTGAGACCGAAGTTCTGCGCATGGGTCACTATATTTACGGCTGGCGCCATGTGCCTGTGAACAACTCTGTCTTGGGCGAAAAGGCGAACGCAACACGCCCTGAGATCGAGCAGATTTTGATCCGCAACGAGAAGGGCATTGATGACGAGCAGTTCGAGCGCGAACTCTACATCATCCGTCGCCGTATCGAGAAGGCGACTGCGATTGTGAACGGGTTCTATATCTGTTCGCTGTCCTGCCGTTCGATCATTTATAAGGGCATGATGCTGGCCGAGCAGGTTGCCGAATTCTATCCTGATTTGATGGACGAGCGGTTCGAATCCGCGTTTGCGATCTATCACCAGCGTTATTCCACCAACACATTCCCTCAGTGGCATTTGGCCCAGCCGTTCCGCATGTTGGCGCATAACGGCGAGATCAACACGCTGAAGGGCAACGTCAACTGGATGCGCTCTCACGAGATCCGCATGGCGTCGTCTGCTTTTGGGGACCGTGCTGAGGATATCAAGCCGATCATTCCCGCGAATGCGTCGGATTCGTCTGCGTTAGACTCTGTTTTTGAAGTTCTCGTGCGCGCTGGTCGTAATGCGCCAATGGCGAAAACGATGCTGGTTCCAGAGGCTTGGTCGCAGCAAGCGGTCGAGATGAAGCAGTCTTGGCAGGACATGTACGGCTATTGCAACGCGGTGATGGAGCCATGGGATGGCCCTGCTGCATTGGCGATGACAGACGGTCGTTGGGTTTGCGGTGGTCTTGACCGTAACGGCCTGCGTCCGCTGCGCTATGTCGTGACAGGTGACGGGCTTTTGGTGGCTGGTTCCGAGGTCGGCATGGTGCCTGTGGATGAGGCGACTGTTGTCGAAAAAGGCGCGCTTGGTCCGGGGCAGATGATCGCCGTGGATATGCAAGAAGGTCGTTTGTACCGCGATGAAGAGCTGAAAGATAAGCTCGCTGCTGCGCAGCCGTTTGGCGAGTGGGTCGAGAAGGTTGTTGATCTCAACGACATGATGCGTGACGTCGATGAAAAGGCACTGTTTAGCGGTGCTGAATTGCGCAAGCGTCAGGTTGCGGCGGGCTATTCCATCGAAGAGTTGGAACAGGTTCTGGCCCCGATGGCCGAGGACGGCAAAGAAATGATCGCCTCGATGGGTGATGATACGCCGAGCGCTGTTTTGTCGAAGCAATATCGTCCGCTGTCGCATTTCTTCCGTCAGAATTTCTCTCAGGTCACGAACCCGCCAATCGATAGTTTGCGCGAAAGCCGTGTGATGTCGCTTAAGACCCGTTTCGGGAACCTTAAGAACGTGTTGGACGAAGATGGGTCACAAACCGAGATTTTGGTTCTGGAAAGCCCGTTTGTGGCCAACGCCGAATTTGGTGAAATGATGAAGCATTTCGGTGATACAGTGACTGTTATTGACTGTACTTTCACCAAGGGTGCCGACCATCTGCGTCAGGGTCTGGAGCGTATTCGCGCAGAGGCCGCTGATGCGGTATCTTCGGGAGCTGGCCATATCGTTTTGACCGATCAGCATCAGTCCGAAGAGCGGATCGGCATGCCGATGATTTTGGCGACGAGTGCGGTGCATTCTGGTCTGACGGCCAAGGGTTTGCGCACGTTCTGTTCGTTGAACGTCCGTTCTGCGGAATGTGTTGATCCACATTATTTTGCCGTGCTGATCGGCTGTGGTGCGACGACTGTGAACGCCTATTTGGCGCAGGATAGTATTGCGAACCGTGTTGAGCGTGGCTTGATTGAAGGCACGCTGCTGGAGGCTGTTCACCGCTATAAGGCGGCTGTTGATGCGGGTCTGTTGAAGATCATGTCGAAGATGGGGATTTCGGTTCTGTCGTCTTATCGCGGTGGTTTGAACTTTGAAGCTGTTGGCCTGTCGCGCGCGATGGTTGCCGAGTATTTCCCCGGTATGCAGTCACGTATTTCTGGGATCGGGACGACGGGTATTCAGACAAAGACCGAAGAAGTTCATGCTCGCGGTTGGCAGGGACAAACGGATGTCTTGCCAGTTGGTGGTTTCTACAAGTCCCGTCGCTCGGGTGAAAAGCACGCTTGGGAAGCGCAGACGATGCACATGTTGCAGGCGGCTTGTGCGAATGCGTCCTATTCGATGTGGAAGCAATATTCCAAATCCATGCAGGCAAATCCGCCAATCCACTTGCGCGATTTGTTGGCGATTAAGCCGCTTGGCACGGCCATTCCGATTGAAGAAGTAGAGTCTATTACGGCCATTCGTAAGCGTTTTGTGACGCCCGGTATGTCCTTGGGCGCGCTTTCACCTGAGGCGCATAAGACGCTGAACGTCGCGATGAACCGTATTGGCGCGAAGTCGGACAGTGGTGAGGGCGGTGAAGATCCAGCGCACTTTAACCCAGAGCCGAACGGCGACAATCCATCTGCGAAAATCAAGCAGGTTGCCTCTGGTCGCTTTGGTGTGACAGCCGAGTATCTGAACGCTTGTGAAGAGTTGGAGATCAAAGTTGCCCAAGGTGCGAAACCGGGTGAAGGTGGTCAGCTTCCGGGGATGAAGGTCACGGATTTGATTGCGCGTCTGCGTCATTCGACGAAAGGCGTGACCCTGATTTCGCCGCCGCCGCACCACGATATCTATTCGATCGAGGATCTGGCGCAGCTGATTTACGACCTGAAGCAGATCAACCCGCGCTGTAAGGTGACGGTCAAGTTGGTCGCGTCCTCTGGTGTTGGTACGATTGCCGCTGGTGTTGCAAAGGCAAAGGCCGATGTGATCCTGATTTCGGGTCACAATGGCGGCACGGGTGCTAGCCCTGGTACGTCGATCAAATACGCTGGTTTGCCGTGGGAAATGGGTTTGACGGAAGCACACCAAGTGCTTGCAATGAACAACCTGCGCGACCGTATTACGCTGCGGACAGATGGTGGTTTGCGCACTGGTCGTGACATTGTCATGGCGGCGATGCTGGGTGCCGAAGAGTATGGTATCGGCACGGCGGCATTGATCGCGATGGGCTGTATCATGGTGCGTCAATGTCAGTCGAACACATGCCCTGTCGGTGTGTGTACGCAAGACGAGGCGCTGCGCAAGAAGTTCACAGGAAACGCCGATAAGGTTGTGAACCTGATCACGTTCTACGCGTCCGAAGTCCGTGAGATTTTGGCAAGCATTGGTGCGCGGTCCTTGGATGATGTGATTGGCCGTGCTGATCTGCTGACGCAGGTTTCGCGTGGTTCTGCACATCTGGATGATCTCGACCTGAACCCGCTGTTGATCACGGTCGATGGGTCGAAATCCATTGTCTATAATCGCGATAAGCCACGTAACCCTGTGGATGATACGCTTGATGCGCAGATCGTTCAGGATGCCGCGCGTTTCCTGAATGACGGCGAAAAGATGCAGCTAGATTATGCGGTGCAGAATACGCTGCGCACAATCGGGACGCGCACGTCGAGCCATATTGTCCAGAAGTTCGGGATGCGGAACAATCTACAGCATGACCACCTAACGGTGAAACTGCGCGGCTCTGCTGGTCAGTCGCTGGGTGCATTTGCAGCGCCTGGTCTGAAGCTGGAAGTGTCGGGCGATGCCAACGATTATGTTGGTAAGGGTCTGTCTGGTGGTTTGATCGTTGTGCGTCCGCCGATGAGTTCGCCTTTGGTGGCCTCGGAAAACACGATTATTGGAAACACTGTGCTCTATGGTGCAACGGCTGGTTATCTGTTTGCAGCAGGTCGTGCAGGCGAGCGTTTCGCGGTGCGCAACTCTGGCGCGTCAGTGGTGATCGAGGGCTGTGGCACGAACGGTTGTGAATATATGACCGGTGGTGTGGCAGTGATCCTTGGATCGATTGGTGCGAACTTTGGTGCGGGGATGACGGGCGGTATGGCCTATCTTTACGATCCAAAGGGCGAGACTGCCGATCTGATCAACATGGAAACGCTGGTGACTTGTCCTGTGACCGTGGCCCATTGGGAAGAGCAGTTGCTTGCACTTGTGACGCGTCACCATGCGGAATCTGGCAGCGTAAAAGCTGCCGCGATTTTGCAAGATTGGGACGCGGAAAAGGCCAACTTTGTGCAGGTTTGCCCAAAGGAAATGCTGATCCATCTTAAGCACCCGCTGAGCGTTGAAAAGGCGGCTATTCCTGCCGAATAGGCGCAAAGGCCTTTATTGAAAATGGAAACAGCCAAGGCCAAGTCGCCTTGGCTGTTTTCGTTTGTGGGGGTTTGAAGCGTGGGAAGTAGGCTTGACCCAATAGCCCAACCCTGTGACTTATGGGACATGGCAAAACCCGCGAAACCAAAGAAGAAGCCTGCCCCGAAAACCCAAGCCGCGCCGCGCCTTGGGCTGCGTCGTCGTGTGGCGCGTTTGTTGTTTCGTGGCGTGGTTCTGGTCGTCCTAATTGCCGCATTCCTGACGCTCGTTTTCAAAATTTTTAATCCGCCAACGACCCCTTATATGTTTTCGGAAAGCAGACGATTGGGCGGTGTTTCGCAGGAATGGGCATCACTGGATGAGATCGCTCCTGTGATGGCCCGCTCGGCGGTTGCTGCTGAGGATGCGAATTTCTGCCTGCATTGGGGGCTGGATGTGAAGGCGATTGAGGCGGCCTTGGATGCAGGCGGCACGCGCGGTGCATCGACAATTAGCCAACAGGTCGTGAAGAACGTGTTTCTGATGCAGGACCGCAGCTGGATCAGGAAAGCTATAGAGGCGTTGTGGACGCCCATGACCGAGGTGATTTGGTCAAAGCGGCGAATTTTGGAGCTATATCTGAACGTTGCCGAATTTGGTGAAGGTGTGTTTGGGGTGCAGGCGGGAGCGCAATATTACTTTGGCGTTGATGCTGCTGACCTGTCGGCTTTACAGGCCGCGCGATTGGCTGCTGTTTTGCCAAACCCCAAGGAGCGTAACGCTGCAAATCCGACGTCATACCTGCGGAAGCGTACAAAATCGATTATGGATGGTGCCGCGACTATTGCCGCCGATGGTCGTGCGGGCTGCTTTACTGACTGATCGCCCATTGAAAGATGGCTGCAGTTACGGCATTGATATGAGACCCAACCCACAGAAGAAATTGACAGATGAACCGCCTGTATCACTTCCCGCTCTCCCCGTTTTCTCGCAAGGTCCGCCTTTCGTTGGCTGAAAAGCGTATCGAGGTGGAGCTGGTTGAAGAGCGGTATTGGGAGCAAGATCCTGATTTTCTGCGCCGCAACCCAGCGGGCAAGGTTCCCGTCTTGAAGATGGGCAACCGCACGTTTGCGGATAGCACAGCAATTTGCGAGTATCTTGAGGAGGCATTTCCGACGCCTTCCCTGTTGCCGAAATCTGCGGAGGATCGGTATGAGGTACGCCGATTGGTCGCTTGGTTTGATGACAAGTTTCACGCCGAGGTCACGGCGAAACTGATTGGTGAACGCGTGTTTCGCAAGATTATGGGTACAGGGTATCCTGACAGCACAAACGTGAAAACGGGTGCGCGGGCGATTAAGTACCATTTGGATTATATGGCTTCGCTTTTGGAGCAGCGCCGTTGGTTGGCGGGCAATGAAATGTCACTGGCCGATTTCGCCGCTGCGGCCCAATTGTCCTGTTTAGACTATATTTCTGACGTCGATTGGAACCGGTCCGAGGTCGTGAAAGATTGGTATGCCAAAATCAAGTCGCGCCCCGCGTTCCGGTCTTTGTTGGCCGATCAGGTGTCTGGATTTCCGCCGCCGCGTCACTATGCTGACCTCGACTTTTAAGTTCCGATGGCCGACCTCCAGCAACGCTTGGTCGACTATGCGCTAGAGGTTGGGTTTGCGAAGGTCGGGTTTTGCAGACCTGACGCTGTGCCTGAATTGCCCGAACGATTGGCCGCGTTTGTTGATGCAGGGATGCATGGGCAAATGGGGTGGATGGCGGAACGCATGAATTGGCGCGGGAGTGCTGCTGCGCTTTGGCCAGAGGCGAAGACCGTCATTATGCTGGCCGAGAGCTATACGCCCGAGCATGATCCGTTGGCTGTTTTTGATAAGGCTGATGCGGGTGCGATTTCGGTTTATGCCCAGAATAGAGACTATCATGATATCGTGAAGAAGCGGCTCAAGAACGTTGGCCGTTGGTTGATTGCTCACGACCAAGCGGCCGAAATTAAGGTGTTTGTGGATACCGCCCCTGTGATGGAAAAGCCGCTGGCGCAGGCCGCTGGGATCGGGTGGCAGGGGAAGCATACGAACCTGCTTTCCCGTGATTTGGGGTCTTGGTTTTTCCTTGGGGCGATTTTTACGACGTTAGAATTCGAGACTAACACGGCAGAAGTGAGCCATTGTGGGTCTTGCACGGCGTGTTTGGATGTGTGCCCGACGGATGCGTTTCCTGCGCCTTATAGGCTCGATGCACGACGCTGCATTTCGTATTTGACGATTGAGCATAAGGGGCCTGTTGATCCGGAATTGCGGGCCAAGATGGGCAGTCACATATATGGTTGTGACGATTGTCTGGCGGCCTGTCCTTGGAACAAATTTGCGGTTGAGGCGCGTGAAGTCAGGTATGCTGCGAGGGATGATCTGATTGCGCCACCTTTGGCGGAGCTCGCGGGGTTGGATGATGCGGCGTTTCGTGAGAAGTTTTCGGGGTCGCCGATCAAGCGGATCGGGCGGGATCGCTTTGTGCGCAATGTGGCTTATGCGATTGGGAATTCGGGCGATCAGGCATTGTTAGGGTCTGTTTTGCCACTGGTGAATGATGCGGATGAGGCTGTTGCAGATGCGGCCCGTTGGGCAGTTGAGAGGTTATCGTGATGCAGCCGTTACGCGGGATATTATACAAGGTTTTGTCGGTTTGCGTGTTTCTTGCGATGGCGAGTTTGATCAAGGCGACGTCAGGCGAAGTGCCTCCCGGTGAGGCGGTGTTTTTCCGGTCGATTTTTGCGCTGCCTGTGATTGTCGCTTGGCTGATTATGCGCGGCGAGTTGCGGCATGGGCTGGAGACCAAAAACCCGATGGGCCATGTTTGGCGCGGGGTTGTGGGGACGACGGCGATGGGGCTGGGGTTTGCTGGCCTTGGGCTGCTGCCGCTTCCTGAGGTGACGGCGATTGGCTATGCTGCGCCGATCCTCGTGGTTGTGTTTGCGGCGATGTTTTTGAACGAAGAGGTGAAGGCGTTTCGATTGTCAGCTGTGGCCTTGGGCATGGTCGGGGTGATGATCGTGCTTTCGCCAAGGTTATCGGTCGGGGCGGAGTTGGGCACGGCGGAGACCTTGGGCGCGGTTGTCGTTTTGATGGGGGCGGTTTGTGCGGCGTTGGCGCAGGTGTTTGTGCGCAAGTTGGTCAACACCGAGGGCACAGCGGCGATTGTGTTTTGGTTTTCGGTCACGGCGACGCTGATGTCACTGCTGAGCCTGCCTTGGGGCTGGGCCATGCCGAGCGTTTCGACGTTTTTGATGCTCGCCTTGGCGGGGTTGCTGGGTGGGGTCGGGCAGATTTTGCTGACGTCGAGCTACCGTTATGCGGATGCGTCTTTGGTCGCGCCGTTTGAATATACGTCGATGATCTTGGCGCTGGGCGTCGGGTTCTTCGTGTTTGGCGAAGTGCCGACGGGGACGATGATTTTGGGTGCTTGTGTGGTGATCTTTGCGGGGCTTTTGATTATCTGGCGCGAACGAAAGCTGGGGTTGCAGCGGGCCGAGCAGCGTAAGGCGATGGGGCATGTTGGGGGGAAGTGAAGTTATGGAAAATCGATTTCAACTGCTTGAGCGAGGCGAAATTTGTCGTTTTATGGACCGCTTTATGGACCTTCACGACGCCGACGTAACGTCCATCAATGTTTCGAATGATCATAGTATGCTGACCGTACATGTTGAAAAATTATGTCTAATTGATCCTGAAACTGACTGGTGGCGCATAACCGAAACCAAAGCATCTATAGAGTTTAGCGGCGTCACGGTGTTGGAAATTGAAGGCGAACTAGTCAAAAGTCGAGTCTTTGAATTCAATCTTAATGAAGACAAAAGTTTCAGACTGTTCATGACTAATTGCAAAATTTCTGGAGTGGCGCAAAGGCTGAAAATCGAAGCAGTATTGGACGCAGATTCCTTGAGTTAGCTATAAGTCGAGTTAAAAATAGGCCTGAAGTTAGATGGGGCCAAAGCCCCATCCGCTTACACACGCACCAGCTTTTCATAGCTCGCTGAAATGTCCAGCGCCATGGCCCCGACTTCAAAGTTGTAGTCGCCGATTTGGCCGACTGGCGTGACTTCGGCGGCGGTGCCTGTGAGCCAGCATTGCTCGAAGCCTTCGAGTTCTTCGGGCATGATGTGCCGCTCGATCACGTTGATGCCTTTCTCGCGGAGCATGTCGATGACGGTTTGGCGGGTGATGCCGTTGAGGAAGGCGTCGGGGGTTGGGGTGTGCACTTCGCCGTTTTTCACGAAGAACATGTTGGCGCCTGTCGCCTCTGCCACGTAGCCGCGATAGTCGAACATGAGCGCGTCAGAGCAGCCTTTGGCCTCTGCTGCGTGTTTGGACATGGTTGCGATCATGTAGAGGCCAGCGGCCTTGGCTTGGGAGGGTGCGGTTTCGGGTGACGGGCGTTTCCATTTGGCGATGTCGAGTTTCGCGCCTTTGGTTTTTGCGTCGCCGTAGTAGTTGCCCCATTCCCAGACTGCGATGGCGAGGTGGACTTTGTTCCGTTTGGCAGCGACGCCCATATCCTCGCCAGAACCGCGCCATGCGACGGGGCGCACGTAGGCGTCTGTAAGGCCGTTTGCCTTAAGCGTTTCCATTTTGGCCGCTTCGATTTCATCGACGGAAAACGGGATTTCAAAGTCGATGAGGTTTGCGGATGTGTGCAGGCGTTTGGTGTGCTCTAGGGATTTGAAGATTTTGCCAGAGTAGCAGCGTTCGCCCTCGAAAACGGAAGAGGCGTAGTGCATGGCGTGGGTTAGAATGTGCACGTTTGCGTCGCGCCATTCAATCAGTTTACCATCCATCCAGATTTTGCCGTCTCTGTCGTCATATGCACCAGCCATTGGTCTTCTCCCGCATTGATTTGCAATAGTGTCGCAGATAGGTCCGTTTCGGACATAAAGTTGCGATAATTTCTGATTTTGCTAGCGCTTGATTGTTGGAATGTCAACAAAGCTGACGTATTGTGATCGGCAGGATAGTTGCGAGGAACGGTGTAATGGCCCAAAGCGGACAACCAACGATGGGGCAAAGCCTGCTGTTTTTGACAGACGAGCAGGTCCGTATTGGTATCGAGGCGATGTTCTTTGCCTACCGCGGGTTTACTGCCGATCCTGACCGCATTTTGGCGACGAAGGCTTACGGCCGCGCGCATCACCGTGCGGTGCATTTCATTCATCGCAGTCCAGGGACGACGGTGAATAATCTGCTGGCAATTCTGGGTGTTACAAAACAATCGCTTAATCGTGTGTTGCGCAGTTTGATCGCGGACGGTTTAGTGTCGAGCACGGTTGGTAAGGCGGATAAGCGTGAACGTCATTTGCATTTGACGGACGCGGGCGCTGCGCTTGAGCGGGAGTTGTCGGATGCGCAGCGGGACCGCATGCGGTCGGCGTATCGGGCGGCGGGCCCTGAGGCGGTTGCGGGGTTCCGCGAAGTGCTTGAGGCGATGATGGATGAAGAAATGCGCCACCACTATAGGGCGATGAAGGATAGACCAGAATGATGGCTGACGACGCACATTTGCTGATTGTTGACGACGACGAGCGTATTCGGTGCCTGTTGCAGAAGTTTCTGGTGCGCTCTGGCTTTCTGGTGACGACGGCACGTGATGCGGCCCATGCGCGGTGTATTTTGTCGGGGTTGGAGTTCGATCTGATCGTGCTTGACGTGATGATGCCCGGAGAAGATGGGGTCACGCTGTGCCGTGATTTGCGCCAAAAGATAACGACCCCAATTATGTTGCTGACGGCCAAGGCCGAGACCGGTGATCGGATTTCTGGGCTGGAAGCGGGCGCAGATGATTATCTGGCAAAGCCGTTTGAGCCGAAGGAATTGCTGCTGCGGATTAACGCGATTTTGCGCCGTGTGCCGATGGCCGAACCTGCGGTGGTTGCACCAAAGGTGTTGAACCTTGGCCCTGTGCGGTATGATATCGAGCGCGGCGAGATGTGGGAGGGCGATGTTCAGGTGCGCCTGACATCGACTGAAGGTCAGTTGATGAAGATATTCTCCGCCGCCCCTGCGACCCCGATTAGCCGTGGCAAATTGGTAGAGGAATTGAGCCGTTCTGGCAGTCAGACCCAAGAGCGGGCCGTTGATGTGCAGATTACGCGGTTGCGCCGCAAGATTGAGGCCGATCCAAAACAGCCGCGCTATTTGCAGACCGTGCGCGGCGAGGGTTATATGCTGGTCGCGGACTGACTAAAAGGTTACGCGCGGGTCGATTGGCTTTGATCTGTCGCGGAACATACTCCAATGTTGGAATATAACACTGGAGAGAAAATCACGAAAAATTCCAAGGCGATATTTGCCGTAGTTGCGGTTGCGTTGACAAGTGCTGGGCCTTCAGCTGCCCAATCCCTAGAGTATTGGGGCGAAGCTGGTGGTTGGGATGTTTTGGTTGATCCTTCCCTTGGCGACGGGTGCTTGATTCAAGCGGCTTATCAAGACGGCTCAATCGTCCGTATCGGTTTTGATCTGAATGTCACTGAGGGATATCTCACTGCGTTTAACGAAGCGTGGGGCGATATCGAAGAGGGTGCCTCTTATGATGTGACTTTCGCCTTGGATGGTGAAATTTATGATGGCACTGCGACAGGAATGTATCTTGAAGGTGTTCCGGGTGCTGACATCTATTTCGACAGCGAAGATTTCCTGTGGGATATTGCTGCCCGTCAGACGATGGAACTCTCAAACGCCAATGGTGTTGTGATGACGATTGATCTTGGTGGCACGATGGTTGGCCTTGAGGCCGCTCTCGAATGTCAGGACGAAAACAGCTAAAATCTACGACGGGGTGGTGGCGGTTTTCAGATCGATGATAGATACTTTGTGTCAGTCATCGAGGAAATAACAAATGGCCACCGCTCTTATTACACACGACGCCTGTTTTGATCATGTGACGCCTCCGGGCCATCCTGAACAGGTCGCGCGCTTGGATGCGGTTTTGGGGGCGCTTAAGGACATGGACTTGCGCCGTGTGAAGGCGCCGATGGGCGCTGAAGATGATATTCTGCGTGCCCACCCAACGGCGCATATCCAAACTATTCGCAACGCTGCCCCCGAGAGCGGCTGGCGGTCCCTCGATGCTGATACGCATATGTCTGTTGGCACGTTAGAGGCTGCGTTTCGCTGTGTAGGTGGTGTTGTAAGGGCGGTTGATCTGGTGATGGAGGGTGAAGTGCAAAACGCTTTTGTCGCGATGCGCCCACCTGGTCACCATGCAGAGCGCGAGACCGCGATGGGATTTTGTTTCTTTGGCAATGTCGCGATTGCGGCGAAACATGCGCTGGACCACCACGGGTTAAAGCGCGTGGCGATTGTGGATTTCGACGTGCACCACGGCAATGGCACGCAGGATCTGGTCGAGGACGATCCGCGCATTTTGTTTTGCTCGACACATCAAAGCCCGCTGTATCCCGGAACAGGTGCCGCGCATGAGACTGGTGTTGGCAATGTTCTGAACTGTCCGCTGCCAGATGGCGCTGGCTCAAAGGCGTTTCGGGAGGTCATGGAGCGTGTTGTGCTGCCACGTGTTGATGCGTTTTCTCCTGAACTTCTGATCATCTCGGCAGGATTTGATGCACATCGCGATGATCCACTGGCGGGGATGAATTTGGTTGAAGATGACTTTACGTGGATCACTGAAAAGTTGTGCGATCTTGCGGATCGTCATTGCAAAGGTCGCATGGTATCTAGCCTAGAAGGCGGCTATGATTTGGCCGCATTGGGGGCGAGCGCCGCCGCACATGTGAACGTTTTGAAGGAGAGATCGACATGTCAGAAGCAGTTGACGCCCTAAGCTTTGAACAGGCGATTGCCGAGTTGGAAAAAGTCGTGGGCCAGTTGGAGCGCGGCGATGTCGCGCTTGATGAAAGTATCGCGCTATATGAGCGTGGAGCTGCCTTGCGCAAGCGGTGTCAGGACAAGTTGAAGGAAGCCGAAGAGAAGGTTGCCAAGCTGACCCTGGATGGTGACGGCAATGCTACTGGGACTGCGCCTCTGGATGCCTGATCTGCCCCACTTTAACGTCGAGCGGATAGTTGATTTGACTCGAAAGCCATTTGTAGAGGCTTTGGCGAATGCGGCGGAGTCTGCGCAGTGGAACATCGAATTTCACCTCTCGACCCTGAGAGGGTCGATCCCCGATGCGATGAAATATGCGACAGCGGGCGGTAAGGGGCTTCGTGCCTTTTTGGCGATGGAGTCTGCGCGGTTACATGGGTTTGATAGCGTTCGTTCGGGTGCCGCCGCTGGTGCGATTGAGGCATTGCATGCCTATTCGCTGGTGCATGACGATCTGCCCTGTATGGACGATGACGATCTGCGTCGTGGTCAGCCAACTGTTCATAGAAAGTGGGACGAGGCGACCGCCGTGCTTGCTGGTGATGCATTGCAAGCTTTGGCGTTTCAGCTGATCGCGCAAGTGGGTTGCCCCGTCGAGGCACGGTTGAATTTGTCGGCGACGCTCGCGATCGCTGCGGGTGCGCATGGCATGGTCGGTGGGCAGGCGATGGACATTGCCGCCGAGACTGCGGATGCGCCGTTAACTCTTGATGAAATCACAAAGCTGCAAGCTGGCAAAACTGGCGCATTAATCCGTTGGTCCGCGATGGTTGGGCCGCGTATGGCCGGCCTGCATAACGACCCGCTGGATGTCTACGGCGAGTGTCTTGGGCTTGCGTTTCAGATTGCCGATGACGTGCTTGATGTTGAGGGCGATGCGGCTGAGGTGGGCAAGGCTGTTGGTAAGGATGCCGATGCTGGAAAGGCCACGTTTGTCACGCTTTTGGGTCTTCAGGGTGCCAAGGATCGCGCGGCTGAATTGGTCGCAGAGGCATGTGACCGCTTATCGTGTTATGGTGATGAGGCCGAGACATTGAAAGAGGCGGCGCGCTTTGTTATCGCCCGTCGAAAGTAAGAGGCCGATATGACCAATCCAGTGACCCCGATTTTGGACCGCATTCAATCCCCTGCGGATATGAAAACGCTGAGTGACCGCGATTTGCGCAAGCTGGCGGATGAGGTTCGGGCCGAGACGATTTCGGCGGTGTCTGTCACGGGCGGCCATTTGGGCGCTGGGCTTGGGGTCGTTGAGCTGACTGTCGCACTGCATGCCGTGTTTGATACACCAAAGGACAAAATCATTTGGGACGTGTCGCACCAGTGTTATCCGCATAAGATTTTGACGGGACGCAGGGATCGTATCCGCACGCTGCGGATGAAAGATGGGTTGTCTGGATTCACGAAACGGTCCGAGAGCCCCTATGATCCGTTTGGTGCGGCGCATTCGAGTACGTCGATTTCGGCGGCTTTGGGCTTTGCCGTTGCCCGTGATCTGGGTGGCGACAGCGGCGATGCGATTGCTGTGATCGGTGACGGGTCGATGTCGGCTGGCATGGCTTACGAGGCGATGAATAATGCGGGCCATTTGGGCAAGCGGTTGATTGTGATTTTGAACGATAACGAGATGTCGATTGCGCCGCCAGTTGGGGCGATGTCATCTTATTTGAGCCGTCTTTACGCAGGTGAGCCGTTTCAGGAATTGAAGGCAGCGGCCAAGGGTGCCGTTTCCCTTTTGCCAGAGCCGTTCCGTGAGGGCGCGCGTCGTGCCAAGGACATGGTCAAGCATATGACTGTTGGTGGCACGCTGTTTGAAGAGCTGGGTTTTTCCTATCTGGGGCCAATTGACGGTCACGATATGGAGCAGTTGTTGCAGGTTCTGCGCACTGTCAAAGACCGCGCAACCGGCCCGATTATGATCCATGCGATCACGAAAAAAGGTAAAGGTTATGGCCCTGCCGAAAAGGCGCGTGATCGTGGTCATGCGACGGGCAAGTTTAATGTGGTAACGGGCGAGCAGAAATCTGCGCCGTCTAACGCGCCGTCTTATACAAGTGTTTTTGCCGATACTTTGCTGAAATACGCAGCATTAGACCCTAAAATATGCGCTGTGACTGCCGCGATGCCTGATGGTACGGGGCTGAATAAATTTATGGAGCGCTATGCGAGCCGTTGCTTTGATGTGGGCATTGCAGAGCAGCATGCGGTGACGTTTTCGGCAGGTCTCGCTGCTGGCGGGATGAAGCCATTTTGCGCGCTTTATTCGACGTTCTTGCAACGGGGTTACGATCAAGTTGTCCACGATGTCGCGATCCAGCGTTTGCCCGTCCGCTTTGCGATTGATCGTGCAGGCCTTGTGGGTGCTGATGGTGCGACCCATGCGGGCGCGTTTGATATCGCGTTCATGGCGAACCTGCCTGGGATGGTGGTGATGGCCGCCGCTGACGAGGCCGAATTAGTGCGGATGGTTGCCACCGCTGCGGCCTATGATGACGGCCCGATTGCGTTTCGCTTCCCGCGTGGCGAAGGTGTGGGTGTTGAGATGCCCGCCGAACCTGAATTGCTGGAAATCGGCAACGGGCGCATGATCCGTGAGGGTAAACGCGTTGCGATCCTGTCTTTTGGGACGCGTTTGCAAGAGGTTGAGGCTGCGGCCGAGGCGCTCTCTGCGAAGGGGATCACGCCAACGATTGCCGATGCGCGTTTTGCGAAACCGCTTGATCGCGAGATGATCCTAAAACTGGCGGCTGACCACGAGGCGTTGATTTGTATTGAAGAAGGCGCTGTTGGCGGTTTTGGGTCTCATGTGGCGCAATTGCTGGCAGATGAAGGCGTGTTTGATCGCGGCCTGAAATTCCGCTCGATGGTGTTGCCCGATACGTTTATCGACCAATCCAGCCCGCGCGATATGTATGACATGGCGGGACTGAACGCCGAAGACATCGAGAAGAAAGTGCTCGAAGTCTTGGGCGTCGCGGTTTTGGGGAAGCGGGCTTAGGATCTACTTTAACGCGTTTAGCCGTTCTTCGATTGCAACCAACTTGGCCATAACTTCGTCGCGGTGGGCGTCAGTTGCTGCGACGTCTTCTTGGTGATGCGCGTCTTGCATGGAGTTCACGATCAGGCCGACGAGAAGATTCACGACCGCAAATGTGGTGACCAAGATGAACGGCAAGAAGAAAACCCAAGCATAGGGGTAAACGTCCATGACAGGGCGCACGATGCCCATCGACCAACTCTCAAGCGTCATGATCTGGAAAAGCGTATAGCCAGAGCGTCCAAGTGTGCCGAACCACTCAGGGAATGACGCGCCAAAGAGTTTGGTCGTCATCACAGCGCCGATGTAAAACAGCAAACCCATAAGTAGGAATACGGACCCCATGCCAGGAAGGGCCGTGATGAAGCCTTCGACAACGCGGCGAAGGGATGGCGCGACCGAGATCACCCTTAAGACTCGCAAGATGCGCAAGGCTCGCAGCACAGAGAACCCTTGTGCCCCCGGCACAAAAGCGACGCCGACGATAATGAAGTCGAAGATGTTCCATCCGTTACGAACGAACTGGGATCGTTGAGCATAGATTTTCGCGCCGATCTCAAGTGTGAAGATCGCAAGGCAGAGTGTATCCAGTGCGACTATCAACCCGCCCCCTTGCGCCATGATGTGTTCGGAGGTCTCAAGCCCCAAGAGGACCGCGTTCGCGATAATGATCGCGAGCAAACTCCGCCGAACCACTGGTCTATCGAGAAAGGCTGCGGTTTTTTGACGAAATGACATATCGAAGGCCCCAAATTGCTACGGTCATCATATGGTTGCCCAAGGGACCAACGGCAAGGCGGGATGCGGTCTTTAGCCCTCGACTTCTCGCGCAAGTAGAGCTTTCAGCCCTGTTTTGTAATCGGGATAAAGAAGCTCCACGCCGAGTTCGGTCTTGATTTTGTCGTTTCGCACTTTTTTGCTCTCAGCGTAGAAACTGCGCGCCATCGGGGTCATGTCTGCGGTCTCGTAATCAATCGCCTCAGGGATCGGCATGCCGAGCAATTCTGCGGCATAGGCAATGACGTCTTCGGGCGGTGCTGGATCGTTGTCGCAGACGTTATAAATCGACCCTATATTGGGCTTTTTGATTGATGCGGCGAGTATGCGGGCGATGTCGGCGACGTGCGTTCGGCTGAACACTTGCCCTTGTTTTATGATCCGTCGCGCGGTGCCGTTGCGCACCTTGGCGAAAGGGCCGCGACCTGGGCCGTAGATGCCTGCAAGGCGAAAGATATGGAGTGGCAAATCAGGGATGGCTTGCCATGCAGCTTCTGCCTCAACCCGCGCGATGCCGCGTTTGGTGGCAGGGGTGAGCGGTGTTTCTTCGTCGACCCAGTCGCCATTGTGGTCGCCGTAAACGCCTGTTGTTGACAGGTAACCGACCCATTCGAATTGGTCCGCCCGTGCGGCGATTTCAGTCTCTAATTGTGCCAAAATGGGGTCTCCCGCGTCGTCTGGCCCAGCCGAGATGAGGATATGTGTCGCGGCGTTTAGCGCTGGTATCATGTCCGCGCCAGGCCAAATGCGCGGCTCGACCCCCTCGTTCATTAAGCGCACCGCCTTGTCCTCGTCACGTGTCGTGCCGATGATCCGCCAATCCTGTGGGAGGAGAATACGAGACAAGGCGCGGGCAGAATAGCCGTGCCCAAAGGAGAGAAGTGTTTTTGTCATGGCGTTCTAGCGGCCCTTCCAGACAGGATTACGCTTTTCGGCGAAGGCACGTGCTCCTTCTGCCTGATCTTCCGAGGAATAGAGAATGTCGACGCTAGCGAGTTGACGACCTGTGACGCGGTTCATGGCGTCTTGGAATTTGCTGTCCTCGGCGTCGCGCACGATTTCCTTGATCGCGGCATAAACGAGCGGAGGCCCAGAGGCGATAAGGCGTGCCATCTTCCACGCGGCGTCTTGTAGTTTGGTCGCAGGGTAGACGTGGTTAATGAGACCCCAGCCGAGCGCCTCGGTCGTGTCGAACCAACGACCGGTGAGCAGCAATTCCATCGCGATATGGTAGGGAATACGCTTTGGCAGTTTGATGCTGGCGGCATCTGCGACAGTGCCAGATCGGATTTCGGGGAGTGCGAATGTTGCGTGATCAGCGGCGAGTATAATATCGGCAGAAAGCGCGAGCTCTAAACCGCCGCCGCAGGCGATCCCGTTTACAGCGGCAATCACGGGTTTGTTGAGGTCGCGGAGCTCTTGCAGACCGCCAAAACCGCCGACGCCGTAATCACCATCAACGGCATCACCATCATTTGCGGCCTTGAGATCCCAACCAGGGCAGAAGAATTTATCGCCCTCGCCTGTGATAATCGCAACGCGCAATTCGGGATCGTCGCGGAATGCGGCGAAGGTTTCGCCCATGATTTTAGAGGTCGCCAAGTCGATGGCATTTGCCTTGGGGCGGTTAAGCGTGACGTGAAGGATGGCACCTTCGCGTTTGGTCATAATCGGACTAGTCATTTTGCGATCCTGATGAGGGCATCTACGGCAATCGCGGAGGACTGCGTGCAGATCAAAGGGTTGATTTCAACTTCCTCAATCGTGTCGTGATTGGCAAGCACGTAGTCTTGGATCGACCTGATCGCATGAACTATGGCGTCGACATTTGCTGCGGGTTTGCCGCGATAGCCGTCAAGTAGCTTGGAGACTTTTAGCTGTGTTAGAGATCGTTTTATGGCCTCCGTGCTGCTCGGAACAAGTAGCGACACAGTGTCCTGCAGGATTTCGGTCAAGATACCGCCCGCGCCGATTGTCAGGATAAACCCATGTGCTGGATCTTTGACGATGCCAAGGAGCAATTCGGCGACGGTGCCTGTAACCATTTCTTCTATCAGAAACTGCGTGACAGGCATGGTTTTGGCGACGACTGCCACCTCGTCCGCGGAGTTTAGATGCAGGATCACCGCGCCTGCCTCGGTTTTATGTGCGATGCCGATCCCCTTGAGGGCGACAGGGTAGCGGAGGGTGTGCAGGGGGGCTTCGAGAAGGTTTTCGGTAACGATTTGTTGGGGAATTTGGAGGCCGAAGGCTTGAAGAGCAGCTTTGGCCTCGACTTCGGTCAGTTGCGTCGCGGGTTCCGTATTGTTTGATATGCAAATGTCGAGATTGATGTCGGTTGCAAGTTGGGTGCGAGCCGCCTCCGCCGCAAGGAGTGCCTCGCGGTGTCCGTTTAATGGGATCACGCCGCCGGCGAGGAGCGTTTGGGCGACATTCTCTGGCAGGAGTTCTGGCAAGGTCGCGACCATGGCGATATTGCCGCCTGTATTGGCGCGCGTACGTAGGGCGGCTTGGATCGTGCAATCCCAATCAGTCGCGTCGCAGCGGTCCGCGCGGGGGAAGTCCACGATCAGCAACGTCAGCGCCAAATTAGGGTCTATCATGGCGGAAAATGCGGACGTCATCGCCTCCGCATCGCGCCAGACATAGGTGTGGTAGTCGAGCGGATTTGCAAGCGCGACCTTGGGCCCGAGGGCTGCAAACAAGGCATTATGCTGTGTTTGGTTGAGCGGAGGGAAGGTGAGATCAAGATCGTGGGCAAGGTCGGCGGTCAGCGAGGCCTCACCGCCTGAGCAGCTAATCGAGGCAATATTGCCGCTGGGGAGCGGGCCAACTGTGTGCAGGATTTTGAGGGTTTCGAGGAAGGTCGCGAGATCGTCAACGCGGGCGATCCCGAGGCGTTTGAGAAGGGACGCCGCACCTGCGTCACTGCCTGCCAGAGACGCAGTATGCGAGATTGTGGCGGATTGCGCTTGGGTGGATTTGCCGACTTTTAAAGCAATGAGCGGTATATTTTTTGCTTTGGCTGCGCGGGCAAGGGTTTGCCACGCGGCAATGTCGCCGAACCCCTCGATATGGAGGCCAATTGCGGTGACCCGGGGGTCATCGAGTAGTCCTAAAGCGATTTCGGCTTGTGTCGTTTGCGCTTGGTTGCCGCAGGTAATGACATAGCTGATCGGCAATGCGCGCGATTGCATTGTTAGGTTGATCGCGATGTTTGACGATTGTGTAAGGATCGCCACGCCGCGCTCAACAGGTATGCAGCCATGTTGGTCGGGCCATAATAAAGCGCCGTCACAGTTGTTGATCATGCCATAGCAGTTCGGGCCAAGGATCGGCATTTCCCCAGCAGCGGCAAGGAGTGCTGCGTTTAGGTCCGCACCGTCTTCAACCTCGGCGAAGCCAGATGCAAAGCAGACGGCGCCACCTGCACCCATGTTTGACAGGTCTTGGACCGTGTCGATCGTCGCCGTGCGATTGATGCCGATAAATGTCGCATCAGGCGGAGATGGGAGATCAGTTAAGCTGGAATAGACACTAACATTTCCAATTGCGCCGCCTTTAGGGTGAACGGGCCAGATGTCGCCTGCAAAGCCCGCCTTGGTCAGTTGGTTCAGGACCGCACGACACCAAGCGCCGCCGCCGACGACCGCGATGGAGCGTGGGCGGAGCAGGCGGGAGAGATCGCGAGTCATGCGCCGAGGGGACGCAAAAGATCGCGGCTGATGATGTGCCGCTGGATTTCTGACGTGCCGTCCCAGATGCGTTCGACCCGTGCATCGCGCCAGAAACGTTCCAACGGATAATCGTCCATGAGGCCCATACCGCCGTGAATTTGGATTGCGGCGTCTGTGACACGACCAAGCATTTCGCTGGCGTAGAGTTTTGCGCTGGCGATTTCGCGGTTGGCGGGCAGTCCTTGGTCGAGCCTATCGGCGGCTGCAAGCGTGAGCAGGTCGGCGGCGTCGATTTCGGTGATCATATCAGCAAGCTGGAAGCTGACCCCTTGGAATTTGCCGATGGGTTGGCCAAATTGTTCGCGTTCCGCTGCGTAGTTGAGAGCGTAATCAAAGACGCGCCGTGCGCGGCCAACGGACATGGTGGCGACTGTGATCCGCGTGGCGTAGAGCCACTCGTTCATAACCGCGAAACCGCCGTCGACCTCGCCCAAGACTTGCGCATCTGGCAGACGGCAATCGTCGAATTCGAGGATCATGTTTTTGTAGCCGCGATGCGAGACTGATTTGTAACCGTCGCGGATTGTGAAACCCGGTGTGCCGCGATCAACGAGGAATGTGGTGATCCGCTTTTTGGGGCCGCGCGGCGTTTGGTCTTCGCCCGTTGCGATGAAAACGATGATGAAGTCGGCGTGTTCGGCGCCTGAGATAAAATGCTTTGTCCCGTTCACGACCCAATCGCCACCGTCACGCACGGCACTGCATTTCATGCCGCGCACGTCGGAGCCTGCACCTGGTTCGGTCATTGCGAGCGCGTCCATTTTCTCGCCGCGCACGGCGGGCATCAGGTAGCGATCGATTTGGTCGTTTTTGCAAGCCATGAGGATGTTTTGCGGGCGGCCAAAGAAGTGATTAAGCGCCATAGAGCCGCGCCCAAGCTCACGCTCGACGAGCGCAAATTCGCGGTGGTTGAGGCCTGCGCAGCCGACGCTTTCGGGGAAGTTGCAGGCGTAAAACCCAAGATCGAGAGTTTTGCGCTTGATATCTTGCGCGATCTCATTGGGCACGACGCCAGTACGCTCGACTTCTGCTTCGTGGGGATAAATCTCTTTTTCCACAAACGCGCGCACGGTCTCGGCGATCATGATGTTTTCTTCTGTGAGGCCGTAAATCATGAGAGAATGGTCCTATTTGGCATAGTTAGAGCCTTCTTCGTCGAGAATGGCCTTGAGTTCATTGAGGTGTCGAATGTCTTGTTCGGGGTAACCCGCAAGCTCTGCCGAGGTTTTGCGTGCGATGTCGTGGGGGATTATGCGCAGGGGCTTACCTGTTTGCAGGGCGCGGATGTAGGTTTCGCAAGCGCGTTCGAAATAATAGAGTCTATTAAAGGTTTCTGCGACAGTGTCGCCGATAATCATGATGCCGTGGTTGCCCATGGTCATGACCTTTTTATCGGGGTCTGTGAGTAGGGTGGCGCAACGTGCGCCCTCATCCTCAAACGCGAGACCGCCGTAGTTTTCATCGACAACCTGTCGTTCGTAAAACGTGCAGGCGTTTTGGTCGAGCGGCGGAAGAAGGCTGTCTTCCATACAGGCCAAAACCGTCGCGTGAATCGAATGCACGTGCATCGCACAACGTGCATGAGGAACGCCGCGATGGATGCCACCGTGTAGACCCCAAGCTGTGGGATCAGGTGCGTTCGGCCCTTCGAGAGTGTCGGGGTCATTGGCGTCCACGACGATCATGTCGCTGGCTTTGATCCTGCTGAAATGCATTTGATTGGGGTTCATCAGGAACTTTGTCCCGTCGCCGTTGATCGCGAGCGAAAAGTGGTTTGCGACCCCTTCGTGCATATTGAGCCGTGCGGTCCAGCGAAAGGCTGCGGCCAGATCGACGCGTTCTTGCCAATTATCCATGTTCTGCATGTTGGTTCCCTTTTTGGTCACGCTGGCAGCAGTGCAGGCATTTGGTCAAGTCTGAAACCGACATCTTTGGTGACTTGATCCTTTTGTTGAAAAGGGGGATTTGTGAGGGGCATTTTTGGAGAGCGGCACATGGAACAACCGATTTGTCTGGTGGGGATTGGCAAGATTGCCGTGGATCAACACGTGCCTGCGATTGCGGGCTCCCTTGATTGGACACTTGCGGCGACGGTGAGCCGTGCGGGTAGTGTTGAGGGGGTGCCGTCATATTCGGATTTCGACGCGATGTTGTCTGAGCGTGATGACATTCGTGTGGTTTCGCTTTGCCTGCCGCCCGTGCCCCGTTTTGATTATGCGTCTCGCGCAATTGCGGCGGGTCGTCATGTGATGTTGGAGAAGCCACCGGGGGCGACGTTGGCCGAGGTGCATGCATTGGAGGCGATGGCCCATAAGGCGGGCGTTTTGCTCTTTGCGACATGGCATAGTCGCATGGCCAAGGGTGTTGCGGCGGCGAAGGCGTTTTTAGCGAACAAGGTCGTGACTGAAGCGCAGATCATGTGGAAAGAAGACGTGCGCCGTTGGCATCCAAACCAAGAGTGGGTTTTCGAGCCGGGTGGCATGGGTGTGTTTGATCCGGGAATTAACGCGCTGTCGATTTTGACGGAGGTGCTGCCCGCGCCTGTTCATTTGCAGTCGGCTGTTTTGAAGTTTCCTGAGAACCGTCAAACGCCTATTGCCGCTGACTTGGTGTTTTCGGGGGGTGTGAAGGCCGAGTTTGATTGGCTCAAACAGGGTGAGCAATTGTGGGAAATGACGATCCGAGCGGACGATGACGAGGTCCGTTTGATTGAGGGCGGGAACCGCTGTGTGATCAATGGTGTTGAAGCACAGGGGACTATGCTGGAAGAATATCCTGCACTTTATGACCGCATGGCGACGTTGTTGAAAGCGGGCGCTAGGGATGTTGATTTGGCGCCGATGGTCCATGTTGCGGATGCACTGACACTAGGTCGGCGCGAGATTGTTGCGCCGTTTGCCTTTTAAGTAGGCAGAATTTTGATGGTTTCGCGGGCCTTTAGCAGATTTCTCGCGATTTCAAAAATTTACCATTTGATAAAAAATAAAGTTGTGTCAGTCTGATGCTATCCAATTTGATAGACAGGGATGCCGAATGCCTGACACGACCACCACTGGAATTGTTGCCGCACGATTGAGCGGTGATGCGTTGAAATTGAATTTTGCGGATTTGCATGCGCCGCTTGCGGATCATGAGGCGGCTGTTGCGGCTGACCGATGTTATTTCTGCTATGATGCGCCCTGCGTGACGGCTTGCCCGACGTCGATTGATATCCCGCTCTTCATTCGCCAGATCGCGACGGGCACATCAGAGGCTGCGGCCAAAACAATTTTTGAACAGAATATTCTGGGCGGCATGTGCGCCCGCGTTTGTCCGACCGAGACCCTGTGTGAAGAGGCATGTGTGCGCGAGGCGGCGGAAGGCAAACCCGTCGAGATTGGCCGTTTGCAGCGTCATGCGACCGATACGTTGATGGCAAAACAAGCACATCCGTTTGTGCGGGCGGCATCCACTGGCAAGACGATTGCCGTTGTTGGCGCTGGGCCTGCTGGCCTCGCTGCCGCGCATAGATTGGCCATGTTAGGGTCTGATGTGACCGTATTTGATGCCCGCAAAAAGGCGGGTGGTTTGAACGAATTTGGGATTGCGTCCTATAAGTCGACCAATGATTTTGCGGCCCGCGAGGTTGACTGGCTGCTGGGTATCGGTGGCATTACGATTGAGACGGGTAAGGCGCTTGGCGCTGATCTTTCTCTGGATGATCTGGCTGCCAAATATGATGCGGTTTTTCTGAGTGTTGGTTTGGGTGGTGTGAATGCCCTGTCGGTAGATGGTGAGGACAAGAGCGGAGTGAGTGACGCTGTTGATTTCATCGCAGATCTGCGACAGGCGAGCGATCTAACGTCTCTCCCAGTTGGTCGCGATGTGGTGGTGATCGGCGGCGGTATGACTGCTGTCGACGCCGCTGTACAATCCAAATTGCTGGGCGCGCGGAATGTGACGATTGCCTATCGCCGTGGGCGTGACCGCATGGGTGCGAGTAAATACGAGCAGGATTTGGCAGCGTCAAAAGGCGTGCAATTGATGTTTAACCTGCAGCCAAAAGCGATCCACGATGGCGAGATTGAATTGGCATATACCGACGGGTCGGCTGAGGTGGTGCGTATTACTGCCGATCAGGTGTTCAAGGCGATTGGGCAGACTTTAATGACGGATGCGGGACTAACGCTGGAAGGTCGCAAGATCGCTGTTGATGCCAATGGGCGTACCAGTCGCAAGGGTGTTTGGGCTGGCGGTGATTGTGCGAGTGGGGGTGATGATTTGACCGTGACGGCCGTTGCCGAGGGTCGCGATGCCGCGATGGATATTCATGCCAGCCTGATGGGAGGCAATTGATATGGCCGATCTAACAACGAACTTTTTGGGTATCATTACGCCAAACCCATTTTGGCTCGCGTCCGCGCCGCCGACTGACAAAGAATACAACGTCCGTCGTGCGTTTGAGGCCGGCTGGGGAGGTGTTGTTTGGAAGACATTGGGAATGGAAGGCCCCCCTGTCGTGAACGTGAACGGACCGCGCTATGGTGCGATTTACGGGGCGGATCGACGGTTGATGGGCCTCAATAACATTGAGTTGATCACGGATCGCCCGCTTGAGGTGAACCTTGAAGAGATCACTCGTGTGAAGGCGGATTACCCTGATCGGGCTATAATAGTGTCGATTATGGTGCCGTGCGAGGAGCAGGCTTGGAAAGATATCCTGCCGAAAGTTGCGGCGACTGGGGCTGATGGAATCGAGCTTAACTTTGGCTGTCCCCATGGGATGTCAGAGCGTGGCATGGGGGCGGCTGTCGGACAAGTGCCCGAGTATATCGAGATGGTGACGCGTTGGTGTAAGCAATATTACGACAAGCCCGTGATCGTGAAGTTGACCCCGAACATTACCGATGTGCGCAAACCTGCCGCTGCAGCAATGCGTGGTGGTGCCGATGCGGTGAGCCTGATCAATACGATCAATTCGATTACTTCTGTCAATTTAGACTCTATGTCGCCTGAGCCTTCGATTGATGGCAAGGGTTCACATGGTGGCTACTGTGGCCCTGCGGTGAAGCCGATTGCGATGTCAATGGTGTCGGAAATTGCGCGTCATCCTGAGACCCATGGCCTGCCGATTTCGGGCATTGGTGGTGTAACCACTTGGCGCGATGCGGCGGAGTTTATGGCGCTGGGTTGTGGTAATGTGCAGGTTTGCACGGCAGCAATGACTTACGGGTTTAAGATCGTGCAAGAGATGATCTCAGGTCTGTCGCAATGGATGGACGAGAAGGGCTATGAGAGCACTTCTGACTTTGTTGGCATGGCTGTGCCGAACGTCACCGATTGGCAATATTTGAACCTGAACTATGTCGCCAAGGCAAAGATTTCGCAGGACGATTGTATCAAATGCGGGCGCTGCTATGCCGCTTGTGAAGATACGTCTCACCAAGCGATTTCGATGTCTGCGGACCGTGTGTTTGAGGTGATTGATGCGGAATGCGTGGCGTGCAACCTTTGTGTTGACGTTTGCCCTGTCGAGAATTGCATCACGATGGAGCCGATGAAAGCAGGCGAGGTTGATCCGCGCACGGGCAAGGTTGTGTCGGATAAATACGCCAACTGGACCACGCATCCGAATAATCCAGGTGCTGTTGCTGCGGAATAATTACGGAGCGAGGGTGCGGCGGAGCATATGTTCCATGAATGCGAAAGCCTCTGGAAAGGGGTCATCGCGGCCTAAGACTGCACGCACCTGCGCGTCAAAATCAGCGTAGTGCTGGGTTTGCGCCCAGATGAGAAACATCAAGTGATGTGGGTCTATCGCCACGATTTTACCTGCTTTCGCCCAGCCGTTGATAACTTTTGCCTTTTCATCGACGAGCGTTTTGAGTGCGGGCATTGTGTCACCAAGATGGGGTACGCCTTGCAGCACTTCGTTCGCGAATAGACGGCTTTCGCGGGGGTAGTCGCGGCTCAAATCCAACTTGCGTTTGGCGTATCCGAGAATTTCTTCAATCGGGTCGCCAGCATCGTCCATCTTGCGCAGCGGATCGAGCCACGCTGACAAGAGGCTGGTCAGCAACTGCTGGTGAATCTCTTCTTTGGACGGAAAGTAATAAAGCAGATTTGGCTTTGAGAGCCCTGCTGCATCAGCAATTTGATCGAGGGTCGCGCCGCGAAACCCGAATTGCGAGAATACCTCTAGCGCAGCCGCGAGGATGGCTGTCCGGTTCTTTTTCTGAATGCGTGTCGCTGGCTTTGTCATATCGGATTCACCTTATGCACAATAATTTGCCAATGCCCAAAAAAATCGACCATTTCGCGATATCTTACGTCGATTGCGTAATTTCTGTGCGTAAAACTTGACAGAAACGCGGCCCCTGTTAGCGTTGCTTTGACCAGTTGGTTAAAACACAACCGTTTGGCAGGCGGTTTCCTCCCCGAGCCTGCCAGACGGTTTCCCTAAGAGGAGATACGCATGGCTGCCCCTGCACAAAACTTACGGATCAATCCCGAGCGGCTATGGGATAGTCTGATGGAGATGGCCAAGATTGGGCCCGGTGTTGCGGGTGGTAATAATCGGCAAACGCTCACGGATTTTGATAGCGCAGGGCGTCACCTGTTTCAGGACTGGTGCAAGGCTGCGGGCTGCACGATGGGGCTAGACCAGATGGGCAATATGTTTGCGCGGCGCGAGGGCACGGACCCTGATGCGCTGCCTGTTTATGTCGGTTCGCATTTGGACACGCAGCCGACGGGCGGCAAATATGACGGTGTTCTGGGAGTTCTTGGCGGACTTGAGATTTTGCGCACGATGAACGACCTTGATATCAAGACAAAGCACCCGATTGTTGTGACGAATTGGACGAATGAAGAAGGGACGCGCTATGCTCCTGCGATGCTGGCCTCTGGTGTGTTTGCTGGGATGCATGAACAGGATTGGGCTTATGATCGTGTTGATGCCGAGGGCAAAAAATTTGGTGATGAATTGAAGCGGATCGGCTGGCGCGGCGAGGAAAAAGTGGGTGATCGTAAGATGCACGCCTTCTTTGAATTGCATATCGAACAGGGGCCGATATTGGAGGCCGAGGACAAGCAAATTGGCGTTGTCACTCACGGTCAGGGGCTTTGGTGGTTAGAAGTTACGTTGATTGGTAAGGACGCCCATACTGGGTCTACTCCGATGAATATGCGGGTAAACGCGGGGCTTGGGATGGCGCGCATGACCGAGCTTGTGCATACGATTGCGATGGATAACCAGCCGGGTGCAGTGGGTGCGATAGGGCAGTGTAATGTCTATCCCAATAGCCGCAATGTGATCCCAGGTAAGTGTGTCTTCACGATTGATTTCCGCTCGCCAGATTTGGAAAAGCTGACGGCGATGCGCGCGAGGTTTGAGGCCGAGGCGCCCGCGATTGCGGATGCTTTGGGTTTGACGATGACGATAGAGCCTGTGGGGCATTTCGATCCTGTCACTTTTGATGAGAGCTGCGTGACGGCAGTGCGGAGTGCCGCCGAACGGCTGGGTTATTCCCACATGGATTTGATTTCCGGCGCTGGGCATGATGCATGTTGGATCAATCGCGTCGCACCGACGGCGATGGTGATGTGTCCTTGTGTTGATGGGTTAAGCCATAATGAGGCGGAAGAGATCTCCAAGGAATGGGCCGCCGCAGGTGCGGATGTTTTGTTCCATGCCGTGATTGAAACCGCTGGGGTGGTTGCGTGAGGATTGCCGTGGTGATGCTGCTCTTATCTGCCTGCGCCCGCCCGATAGTTGCGCCGCTTTTGCTGCCTTTGTCTGTGGACGAGGCCTTGCCCAGCGACATCGACCGATCCGAGGTCAACCGCGACCCTGACAGCTGTTATTTTTACACCCATGCGTCCGAGTTGTTTGTTGTGAAAGACCGCGACGGCAACCCGATTTGTATTCCGACCTAGAGGAGAAAACCCATGTCCACCGTGATCAAGAATGGAACGATAGTAACGGCCGATCTGACTTATAAGGCGGATGTTTTGGTTGAGGGAGGCGTGATCACGCAGATCGGGCCGAACCTGTTGGGTGACGAGCAATTGGACGCGACGGGGTGTTATGTAATGCCCGGTGGGATTGACCCACATACCCACCTTGAGATGCCGTTTATGGGCACCTATTCGACCGATGATTTTGAGAGTGGGACGCGTGCGGCCCTGTCTGGCGGCACGACGATGGTTGTCGATTTCGCGCTGCCTGCGCCTGGTCAGGGGCTGCATGATGCGTTGCAGATGTGGGACAATAAATCGGGCCGCGCCAACTGTGACTATTCGTTCCACATGGCGGTGACGTGGTGGGGCGAACAGGTTTTCAACGAGATGGAATCTGTGGTCCGTGATCGCGGGATCAATACGTTCAAACACTTCATGGCCTATAAAGGCGCTTTGATGGTGAACGACGACGAGATGTATGCCTCGTTTAACCGCTTGGCCGAACTGGGTGCGATTGCGATGGTTCATGCCGAGAATGGCGATGTTGTGGCCGAGTTGTCTGCGAAACTGTTGGCCGCTGGTAATACGGGACCAGAGGCGCATGCCTATTCCCGTCCCCCGCAAGTCGAGGGCGAGGCCACGAACCGTGCGATTATGATCGCCGATATGGCGGGGGTTCCGCTTTATGTGGTGCACACATCTTGCGAGGATTCCCACGAGGCAATTCGCCGTGCACGCATGCAGGGTAAGCGGGTCTGGGGCGAGCCTTTGATCCAGCATTTGACCTTGGATGAAAGTGAGTATTTCAACCAAGATTGGGACCATGCCGCGCGCCGCGTCATGTCGCCGCCGTTCCGCAATAAGCAGCATCAAGATAGTCTTTGGGCGGGTCTGCAAAGTGGGTCTTTGAGTGTTGTGGCCACGGATCACTGTGCGTTTACGACTGAACAGAAACGTTACGGCGTAGGAGATTTTACGAAGATTCCGAATGGCACGGGTGGGCTTGAGGACCGCATGCCGATGCTCTGGACTTATGGGGTTGCCACTGGCCGTTTGACGATGAATGAATTTGTTGCCGTGACCTCGACCAATATCGCCAAGATTTTGAATTGTTACCCGAAGAAGGGGGCGGTTTTGGTTGGGGCTGATGCCGATTTGGTGGTCTGGGACCCTGAGAAATCCAAGACGATTACGGCCAAGACCCAGCAGTCCGCGATTGATTACAACGTGTTTGAAGGCAAAGAGGTTAAGGGCCTGCCACGGTTCACACTGACACGCGGGCAGGTCGCGATTTATGATGGCGAGGTGCGGACCCAAGAGGGTCACGGCAAGTTCGTGAAGCGCGCGCCGAATACCGCCGTCAACAAGGCGCTGTCGTCGTGGAAAGAACTGACCGCGCCGCGCCCTGTTGAGCGGTCAGGTATTCCTGCGAGTGGTGTCTAACTTGATCATTTCAGCCCAAAATCTCGATCTGACGTTTCAGACGAACGACGGCCCTGTGCATGCGCTTAAGGATGTGAGCCTTGAGATTGGGAAGGGTGAATTTGTCTCGTTTATCGGGCCGTCTGGCTGTGGCAAGACAACGTTTTTGCGGTGCATTGCGGGGCTGGAACAGCCTACTGGCGGGCAGATTTCTGTGAATGGTATGACGCCTGATGAGGCGCGGAAAGCCCGCGCCTACGGGTATGTCTTTCAGGCGGCGGGGCTTTATCCTTGGCGCACGATTGGTGGCAATATCAAGTTGCCGCTAGAGGTCATGGGTTTCTCGAAGGCCGAGCAGGCGGAGCGCGTGGCGCGTGTGATGGATTTGGTTGATCTGTCTGGGTTTCAGAAGAAGTTTCCTTGGCAGTTATCTGGTGGCATGCAGCAGCGGGCGAGTATCGCGCGGGCGTTGGCGTTTGATGCGGATATCTTGTTAATGGACGAGCCGTTTGGCGCGCTAGATGAAATCGTGCGCGATCATTTGAACGAACAGTTGCTGGCTCTTTGGGCGAGGACCGAAAAGACGATTGGGTTTGTGACCCACTCGATCCCCGAGGCCGTGTATCTGTCGACAAAGATCGTTGTGATGTCACCCAGACCGGGGCGGATTACGGATGTGATCGACAGCCCGCTGCCGCGAGAACGCCCGCTCGATATTCGTGATAGCAAGGAATTTATCGAGATCGCGCACCGCGTGCGTGATGGGTTGAGAGCGGGGCATCAAGACGATGTTTAAGCGTTCTGTCTTGCCAGTTCTGACGGTGCTTGGTGTGATCATGGCGCTTTGGTATGCCGCATGTATTCCAATGAACTCGGCATGGACGATCCAGCAGCTTGAGCGGTCTGGCGAGACGATGACCGTAAGTGAGCATATCGCGGATACTTGGGCGCAAGAACGGCCGCGCTTGCCCGCGCCGCATCAGGTCGCGGCGGAGTTATGGGATACGACGGTGATGAAGAAGATCACCTCGAAGAAGTCGCTGATCTACCATGGCTGGATTACACTGAGTGCGACGCTTTTGGGGTTCGGGATCGGGACGACCTTGGGTGTGCTTTTGGCGGTTGGTATCGTGCATAGCCGTGCGATGGATATGAGCGTGATGCCTTGGGCGATTGTCAGTCAGACCATTCCGATTATTGCGATTGCGCCAATGATTATCGTGGTGCTTTATTCGATTGGTGTGCAGGGAATGCTGCCAAAAGCGATTATTAGTGCCTATTTATCGTTCTTTCCTGTGGTTGTCGGTATGGTGAAAGGGCTGCGTAGCCCTGATGCGATGCAGCTCGATTTATTGCGTACCTATTCGGCAAACAAGTCGCAAAGTTTCTGGAAATTGCGGTTGCCCGCTTCGGTTCCCTATCTGTTTGCTTCGCTTAAGATCGGTGTTGCTGCTTCGCTTGTTGGTGCCATTGTCGGCGAGTTGCCGACGGGGGCAGTGCGTGGCTTAGGTGCGCGACTTTTGGCGGGGTCATACTACGGGCAGACGATCCAGATTTGGTCGGCGTTGTTTGCGGCGGCGATACTGGCCGCAGGGTTGGTTGCACTGATCGGGTTGTTGGAACGGGTCACGTTGCGCCGCATGGGAGAGCGCCCATGATATATGTCGTTGGTGCGTTGATCTTGTGGGGGCTGGGCTGGATGTTGAATGCGCGGCTGGCGAATGGGCCGCGTGCGAACACGCGCGCTGTGCAGATCGCTGTGCCTGTGATCTTTGGCGCGACGATTTTGCTGATTTGGGAATTGATCGTGCGGGGGCTGTCTGTGCCTTTGGTAATCCTGCCGCCGCCCAGTATGATTGCCACTACTTTTGCCAATAGCTTGCCGATCCTTTGGGCTGATTTTGTGCAGACCTTTGTGAAGGGTGCGTTGTCTGGTTTCGTGATCGGAGGCGTTGCCGCTTTCCTGCTGGCGATTGTGGTGGATCGCTATGATTTTCTGCGCCGTGGCCTGCTGCCCGTGGGTAACTTTATGGCCGCTTTGCCGATTGTGGGGACTGCGCCGATCCTTGTGATGTGGTTCGGGTTTGATTGGCAATCGAAAGCAGCTGTGGTCGTTGTCATGGTGTTTTTCCCGATCCTTGTGAACACGGTTGCGGGGCTGCGCGATACGTCGGACATGCAGCGCGATTTGATGCGGACTTACGGGGCGAGTTACGGGCAGACCTTGTTTAAGCTGCGCCTGCCTGCCGCGATGCCGTTTATCTTTAACGGGTTGAAGATCGCGACGACGCTTGCCCTTGTGGGGGCGATTGTTGCGGAATTTTTCGGGTCTCCCACGCGCGGCATGGGCTTTCGGATTTCCACGAGTGTCGGGCAATTGGCCCTTGATATGGTCTGGGCCGAGATAGTGGTCGCGGCGCTGGCGGGTAGCTTTTTCTATGGTGCGATTGCGCTGTGTGAGAAGGGGGTGACGTTCTGGCATCCTTCACAGAGGTCATAAGAAACGACTTGGTACGGGTTCAACAAATCAACTGACTTGGAGGTCAACACGATGAAAACGATGATGATGGCAGCAGTCGCTGCGAGTATTGGCGGGATGGCTTTGGCGGATGAAAATCCGAACGATGTGAAGCTGCAATTGCAGTGGGTCACGCAGGCGCAATTCGCGGGTTATTACGTGGCGCTTGATGAAGGATTTTACGAGGAAGAGGGTCTGAATGTAACGATCCTTCCGGGTGGTCCCGATATTGCGCCGCCGCAGGTTCTGGCTGGTGGTGGGGCTGATGTGATGCTCAACTGGATGCCGTCGGCGCTCGCTGCACGTGAAAAGGGTTTGCCAGTCGTGAACATTGCGCAGCCGTTCAAGACCTCTGGTCTGATGCTGACATGCTGGAAAGATACGGGGATTACCTCGGTTGAGGACTTCAAGGGTAAGACAATTGGCGTCTGGTTCTATGGCAACGAATATCCGTTCCTGTCGTGGATGTCTCAGGCGGGGATTTCGACCGACGGTGGTGAGGATGGCGTGACTGTTCTCAAGCAGGGCTTTAACGTTGATCCGCTGTTGCAGCGTCAGGCCGATTGTATTTCGACAATGACCTATAACGAATATGGTCAGGTTTTGGATGCGGGCGTTTCGCCAGATGAGTTGGTGACATTCAAGTATGAAGATCAGGGCGTGGCCACGTTGGAAGACGGGATTTATGCTTTGGAAGGTAACTTAGAGGATCCAGAGTTCGTCGATAAGATGGTTCGTTTTGTGCGTGCCTCGATGAAAGGTTGGAAGTGGGCCGAAGAAAACCCTGATGCTGCGGCTGCAATTGTTTTGGACAACGACGAGACAGGTGCACAGACCGAATCGCATCAGGTCCGTATGATGGGCGAGATTGCCAAGCTGACTGCGGGATCGAACGGCGCGTTGGATGAGGCGGATTATCAGCGTACGGTCGATACGCTTTTGGCTGGCGGCTCTGATCCTGTAATCTCGGCAGCCCCTGAGGGCGCTTGGACCCATGCGATTACGGATGAAGCGTTGAAGTAACGCCGATTGACGCTTTGTCTGGCGCGTTGCAGAGATGCGGCGCGCCATTTTTCTGTCTGGAGCCTCCGGCGGGAGTTTGATTGGACATAGAAAACCCGACGTGTCGTATTTGGGATGGTCACCGCGCCCGCGTGGTGATTGTTTACGGCGAAACAAAGTGGGGATCGCATGACTTATCTTTTGGGTGTTGATACGGGCGGCACATATACGGATGCAGTTGTCTTGGATGAGGTGACTGATCAGGTTTTGGCGAGCGCGAAGTCATTGACGACGCGCCCTGATCTGGCAATTGGCGTTGGCCGTGCGATTGATGCGGCATTGGCCGAGGCCGCGATTAACCCTGCAGATGTGGCAATGGTTTCGTTATCCACGACCCTCGCAACGAATGCGTTGGTTGAGGGGCAAGGCGGAAAAATTGCGCTTGTTTTCATCGGCTTTGATCCAGCCGAATTGGGTCGTGCGGGGCTGACGGATGCGCTTCGTGGTGATCCTGTGATTTCGATGGCGGGCGGACATTCGCATTCTGGATCTGAGGTTGTGCCGCTTGATTTGGACGCGTTGCGCGAGGCGGTTTTGGCTTTGGATGCTGGTGTGACTGGCTTTGCGATTGCAGCAAGCTTTGCCACGCGCAATGCCGCGCATGAGGTTGCTGCGCGTGAATTGATCCGCGAATTGACGGGCAAGCCAGTGACCTGTTCGCACGAGTTGTCGAACGCTTTGGGTGGGCCGAAACGGGCGTTGACCGCTGTTTTGAATGCACGATTAATCGGGATGATTGATGGGTTGATCGGCGCCTGCGAAGGGCATTTAGCGAAGGTTGGCATTGCCGCGCGTTTGATGGTTGTTCGCGGAGATGGGGCGTTGGTGTCTTCGAGTGTCGCACGTGAAAAGCCGATTGAGACAATTTTGAGCGGACCTGCGGCGTCGATTGCTGGCGCGTCATGGTTGACCGGTGAGGCCAATGCGCTGGTTTCCGATATTGGCGGGACGACGACGGATGTGTGTCTGTTAAAGGACGGAAAGCCGAAAATTGATCCGCAGGGTGCACGTGTTGGTCCTTATCGCACGATGGTCGAGGCGGTCGCGATGCGTACTACGGGGTTAGGTGGCGATAGCGAAGTTCATGTCGTTGACGGTCTTGGTGGGGGGCTGCTGTTGGGGCCGCGGCGTCTGATGCCGATTTCACTGGCGGCGCGTGACTACCCCGAATTGGTTCATGGTGTTTTAGATCGCGCGATGGGGTCTGACATTCCTGCCGCTGACGATTGCCGTTTTGCGATCCCAATGTGGCACGAGATGCCACAAGGATTGGATGCCCGCGAGGCTGTGGTTGCAGCGCGATTGGCAAATGGTCCGCTGCGCGTTGGCGAGGCGGTGACGACGCGAATGGAAAGCCCTGCACTGGCGAGACTTGTGACGCGCGGTATGGTGATGATCGCGGGGGTCACGCCCTCAGATGCATCGCATGTTTTGGGGCGTGTCGATGCGTGGGATGCGGAGGCCGCAACCAAGGCGCTGACACTTTTTGCACGCCGCCGTAATGGCGCGGGCGAGCGGTTGGCCGTGGATGGCACATCAATGTCCGAAAAGATTATCGATCAATTGACGGCGCAGACAGTTGATTGCTTGTTGCAGGCTGCATTCGCGGAAGATGATCGCGATTGGGGTGGCAGCATGGAGGCGCTAGCGCAGCATCCGCTGACCTTTGCAGGCATGGATCGCTATCGCGGGATCGTCGAGGTCGAGTTGAAACTAGGCGTGCCTGTGATTGGGTTGGGCGCCTCTGCCAGTGCCTATTATGGTGCTGTTGGTGAGCGGCTGAACACGCGGATGATTTTACCGACGCATGCGGGCGTTGCCAACGCGATTGGCGCAGTGGTTGGCCAAGTTGCGATGCATGCGACGGGAACAGTGACGAGCCCTGGACCTGGTATGTTTGCCGTGCATTTGCCTGATGGAAACCGTCAGTTCGCGAGTGCCGCTGAGGCGTTAGAGGTGCTTGAAGCAGCGTTAACAGAAGAGGCCGTCGCACGTGCTAAAGAGGCGGGCGTTGAAGAGGTGCGACTGTCGCGGGAGCGTGATGTCCGTGAGGTCGATGTTGAAGGACAATCGATGTTCATTGAGGCGCGCGTTAAGGTCACGGCACAAGGGCGGCCGCGCATTGCGGTAGGTTAAGTTTCAAGAAATTGGCAATGGTCACATTCACGTTAGGGCGATTGCACCGCCAAGTGGCATCGTCCACAAGAGTCCAACTGAATTGGATGAAACTTGATGCTTGATCGCTTTGCCCGCCGCCTGATCGACCCGCCGTTGAACGCGGCTGGCCGTGCAATTGCACAGCGGGGCTATTCGGCGGATCATGTGACGTTGATTGGGCTATGTTTGGGCCTGTTTTCCGCGCTTTTGATTGCCTTGGGATGGTCACTTCTGGCGTTAATTCCGCTTTTGGCAAGTCGGATTGCGGACGGCCTCGATGGCGCTGTAGCGCGGGCGACGCGCAAGACAGATTTTGGCGGCTACTTAGACATTGCGGCGGATTTTCTGTTTTACGGGGCTATTCCCGTCGCGTTTGTTTTTGCTGACCCTTTGATGAATGGCGCCGCTGGCGCATTCTTGTTGGCATCGTTTTATTTTAACGGCACCAGCTTTCTCGGCTATGCGATTCTTGCTGAAAAGCATGGGCATAAAACCGACGCGCAGGGGCAGAAATCGCTCTACTATTCGAATGGTATATTAGAGGGGACAGAGACAATCGTGTTTTTCGTAATCCTCTGTCTTTGGCCTGCTTACTTTGCGCCCGTTGCTTGGGCGTTTGGCGCGCTATGTTTTGTAACAGCAACGCTGCGGATTTATGCCGCGAAACAGACTTACACAGATTAAAGGACGACTTATGAAATATCTCACTATACTGGCTGCTTTGATTTCGCCAATGGCTGCGCTTGCTGATCCGCCCCCCGCTGATTGGGACGCTGTTTTGGCTGAGGCCAAAGGTGAGACCGTCTATTGGAACGCTTGGGGTGGTTCGACCACGACGAATGACTTTTTGGCTTGGGTCGGGGAGCGTGTCTCCGAGGATTATGGCGTGACGCTAGAGCATGTGAAGCTGACGGATACGGCTGATGCCGTGACGCGCGTATTGTCCGAAAAGCAAGCTGGCCAGAACGACGATAGCGCGATTGATATGATCTGGATTAACGGGGCGAATTTTGCGGCGATGAAGGACGCGGATTTGTTGTTTGGTCCATATGCGGAGCAATTGCCGAACTGGGCCTTGGTCGACGTAGAGGGAAAGACCGTTCAAACGGATTTCACGGTTCCTGTTGAGGGTTACGAGAGCCCGTGGGCCATGGCGCAGGTTGTTTTCGTGCAGGACACGGCGGATATGCCTGAGAGGCTTGGGTCAATGCAGGCCTTGCAAGAGTGGGCGCAGGCGAACCCAGGTCGGTTTAGCTATCCACAACCACCTGATTTCTTAGGTACTACATTCTTGAAGCAGGTTTTGGTTGATATCTTGCCCGACCCTTCGGTTCTGGAGGCCCCTGCGACGGACGAAAACTACGATGAGGTGACGGCCCCGCTGTGGGCGTATCTGGACGCGCTAACCCCGAACCTTTGGCGCGAAGGAAAGGCCTACCCAGCCACGGGCACCGCGATGTTCCCGTTGATTGCAGATGATGAAGTTGATCTGTCGATCTCGTTTAGCCCCGGTGCGGCATCGACCGCGATTGCGAATTTCGAATTGCCAGAGACCGTGCGTACGTTTGTCTTGGATAAAGGCACGATTGGGAACGCGTCATTTGTGGCTATTCCCTACAACTCTGGCTCTAAGGCAGGTGCAATGGTTGTTGCGAATTTCTTGATGTCTCCAGAGGCGCAGGCCCGCGCGCAAGATCCTGCGATTTTGGGCTATGGCACTGTGTTGAACATGGATGCGCTGTCGGCTGAAGAACGTGCAGTGTTTGATGGTCTCGACCTTGGCGTTGCGACGCTGACACCTGCGGAATTGGGCACAGTTCAGGCGGAGCCACACCCAAGCTGGGCGGTTCGGATCGCAGACGATTGGGTGAGCCGTTACGGTGTTGCGCAATAATCGCCCCATAGACGCCAGAAAGCGCCGCGCATGAAAGCGCGGCGCTTTTTGCCATTATTGCCGATGATCACGCTTTTGGCGATGATCGGACCCGTTTTGGCTGGGCTATATGGCGCGGTCTTGCCTGCGTTTGGGCATTTGCCCGCAGCGGGGCTATTTGGCCCGTCGCTCGCGCCATTTGAGGCGCTTTTCGCGTGGCAAGGTTTGCCGCGTGCCATGTTTTTGCCAGTTTGGATTGGCTTGGCATCGACGACGATATCGTTGTTGATCGTAGCGCTGATCATGGCGGGCTGGTCGGGCACCCGGTCTTTTACGGTTTTGGAACGTATGTTGTCGCCGCTTTTGTCGGTCCCCCATGCCGCCGCAGCGTTCGGGTTTGCGTTTCTTATCTCTCCGTCTGGTTGGATTTCGCGGGCTTTGTCCCCGAGCGTGACGGGATGGGATCGACCGCCTGATTTGTTGATCGTCCAAGACCCTTGGGGTCTTTCGATGATTGCGGGACTGGTCATTAAAGAGGTTCCATTTTTGATGTTGATTGCCTTGGCTGCAATCGGGCAGGTCGATACCAAACGCAGTGCTATGATTGTGCAGGCGTTGGGATATCGGCGGCTGACGGGGTGGCTCAAGACCGTTTTCCCATTGGTATATGCGCAGATAAAATTTCCGATTTATGTGGTGCTTGTTTACGCAATGTCGGTTGTTGATGTGGCGGTTATTCTTGGGCCCAATACACCTTCAACACTTTCTGTTCAGATTGTGAAGCTCATGTCCGACCCGGACCTAGGGATGCGATTGCAAGCGGCTGCGGGGGCATTAGTTCAGCTATTTTTGGTTATCGGTGCTCTTGGGTTCTGGCTGATCATGGAGCGTGTTGTTCGAAGATTTGGATTGGCGTGGATTGGGACTGGTCAGCGCGGCAAATACGACACTATTACATGGCAAATTGGCCTAGTTTTAGCGTTGTTTTGCGCATTTTCTGTCTCATTTGGTATCGCGTCATTGGCGATTTGGTCATTTGCCGGCTACTGGGGTTTCCCTGATTTTCTGCCTGACCAATTCATTCTTAAGAACTGGATGCGGCATAGTGATGGAACATTAGAAGCGTTGGGCGAGACCGTGTTGATCGGTAGTGTTGCAACGCTAACAGCGTTGGCCCTGACGATTGGATGTTTGGAGGCAGAATACCGTTACAAGTTGCGGGTAACTTCGCGCGGTATGCTGTTGCTCTATCTCCCACTTTTGGTGCCGCAAACCGCGTTCCTTCCGGGCCTGCAAACTTTGATGCTGAATGTGGGATTAGGCGTCGGGCGCGGCCCTGTGATCTTTGCGCATTTGGTGTTTGTTTTGCCTTATGTGTTCCTCTCTTTGGCTGATCCGTTTCGTGCGTGGGATGCGCGGATGGGGACGATTGCCGCGGCTCTTCGTGCAAGCCCAGACCGTGTGCTTTGGTCGGTGCGCTTGCCGATGTTGTTGCGCCCGATTTTAACGGCGGCGGCGGTAGGGCTGGCGGTTTCTGTCGGGCAATATTTGCCGACGTTGCTTATTGGCGGTGGACGGATCGAGACGCTGACGACGGAGGCTGTCGCCTTGGCGTCTGGAGGCGATCGGCGCGCAATTGGGGTTTATGGCTTGATGCAAACAGCGGCGGCGCTAGTGCCGTTTTCGCTGGCTTTGTTGATCCCAGCTATAGTTTGGCGCAACAGAAGGGGGCTGCGGCATGGATAAGGGTTTGGAACTACACGACGTGGTGATTAGCAAAGGCGGTGCGCCATTGTTGGCGATTTCCAAATCGGTTGCCTCTGGTGAAGTGCTTACTGTCATGGGGCCGTCGGGCGTCGGAAAATCGACTTTGCTTGCCTATATCACCGGTACGCTCGCGCCTGATTTTGAGGCGGCTGGCCGGATCGTTCTGGATGGTCACGATATCACGGATGCGCCACCACATGCGCGGCGCGTGGGGATATTGTTTCAGGACGACCTGTTGTTTCCACATTTGTCGGTGGGCGCAAATCTTGCTTTTGGCCTGCGTGTTGGTGGCACCAAGTTTGAGCGACAGCAAAAAATCGCTAAGGCCTTGGATGAGGTGGGGCTTTCCGGATTTGCGGATCGTGACCCTGCGACCCTGTCGGGGGGGCAGAAGGCACGCGTTGCGTTGATGCGGATGCTATTGTCGGAACCATGCGCACTTTTGTTGGACGAGCCATTTTCGCGTTTGGATGCCGCATTGCGAGCGCAGGTGAGAGAGCTAGTGTTTGCCCGTGCTAAGGCGCGCGCATTACCGGTTATTCTGGTGACTCATGATGCGGAAGACGCGGCAGCGGCAGGTGGCGAAATAGTGACGCTAGTCCCTATTTAGACCCCAAAATGGTCTTCGCGTGGTCCGCCATATAGATGTGCAACCATGGGGTAAAGTTGTCGGGCGCATCGGCTAATTCATGGCGCAATTCAGCCGGCGATACCCAGCGGGTGGCGTTCACTTCTTCAGGATTTGGCTGGATCTCAAGATTTTCTGAAGCCTCGGCCACAAATACATCGACCAGTTCATGTTCGATCATGTCGGGGCCAACCTGAGCGCGATATTCGATTTGTCCGCGTGACTGTAGGGTTAGGCCTGTGATGCCGAGCTCTTCGTTGAGCCGCCTTTGGGCGCAGTCAAGGGTCGGCTCCTCCCAGTGGGGATGTGTACAACAGGTGTTCGCCCATTGGCCCGGCGTGTGATATTTATGAAGTGCGCGTTGCTGGATCAAAATGCGCCCCTCGTTAATCACAAAGATGCTGACCGCTTTATGCTTGAGTCCGCGCAAGTGCACGTCGAGCTTTTCAACGGGTTGCAGGGTGCCGTCGACCCAAGCAGGAATAAGAATCTGATCTGTCATGTCGGGGTTCATACGCTGAAAAACTTTTCAGTTGAACTACAAGACGTACTTCAATGCAGTTTCCTTGTTTTCGCTTGTAGCCTTAAAATATCGCTGCATTTGTGGGCTAAACCGATTTGGAGGCTGACATGACGATTAAGGCAGTGGTTTGGGGCGAGAACGTCCATGAGCAAACGAACAAAATTGTTGCGGGGCTTTACCCTGATGGCATGCATGGCGCGATTGCCGCCGCGTTAAATGCCGCAGGGGGCATTGAGGCGACAACGGCAACCTTGCAAGAGCCAGAGCACGGTTTGAGCGAGGCGCGATTGGCGAAAGCTGACGTTTTGCTTTGGTGGGGTCATGCCGCGCACGGCGATGTTGATGATAAGATTGTGGAACGTGTGGCGGACCACGTGAATGCGGGTATGGGTCTCATCCTGCTACATTCTGCGCATTTTGCGCCGGTTTTTCAGGGGTGCAGGAAATTTGATTTCTTGCGACGAGAGCCATTCTGACCCCACTCAAGGAAGGTATTCCCGAGTTTCCGTTTTGGATGATTTGTTATTGCGTATTCGTTCTAAACAGGGCGTTAACGACCAAGGCTGGAATCATTCAAAGTTTATCTATCGGGAAACTAAGTTCGCTTATAGATCTCATTCTGTCCATTTGAAACATCAGCGAATTGCCCCGATTGATCATAGACTCTTAGGCCTTCACGGACTTCACGCAGTGCCGACAGGCGGGCCTTGGCAGAGGAAACACCCTCAATAGACGCGCGAAGTAATTGTTGATTTTTTTCAAGAGCATCCTGAATCGTCGCCAATTCATTTCCCGAAAGGTGCTGGAGAGCGAGGTCCTTGAAAATGGTTTCCTTGGAGGAGTAAAGATCATCGATTTCCTTGAAGTCACCGGCCAGAATCGCCGCGCGTTCTTTCCGTAAATGACTCATGAAAGCTATCGCTACCGTTGAATCAGGCATCCATGCGCACCTTCATTGCCTCAAAGAGAGCTTGGGCAAGGCCTATACCCCCTGCTTCGACCATTTCATCGGCCTGCTCCCTTATTAAAAAAGAACTAAACTGATCCTCGCCGACGCCACCTACAAAAGACTCCCGAGATGTGCCAAAACCAGCGGACTTCAGCATCTCTGCTAAAAACGTTGCCTCTAGTTTCTTGGCGGCATCTAAGAGCTTCATGTCCGTCGTCGAGTGGGAATTCAGGCGCGCAGATTGATGTGGTGCAGGCAGTACCGGTGTCATGGCCATGAGCAATCTCCAAATTATTTTTGTGAGTTTTCTCATAAACCGGTAAAGAAATTGTAAGCTTTGTCGTTCATTCCGAAGTCGAACAAAAATAGCTTGGATGTTGACATGACGGTCACCACAACGATGGGGCTTCAAGGGGCCTTTCACAAATTGACTGTAGATTCGCCGAAAGCACCCAAGGGTGATTTCTTGGCAGTTTTCGCGGTCGAACAACCATTGAGTGAGACTCCAGCGAGCGTTCAGGACATCGGGAAGGGTGCGATACTTGCTGTGGATTTACCGGATCGATTGCCTCACGAGACTGATACTATTGAAGAACAGCAAGAATTATCGCTTGATGAATTGTTTCCGACAGCACTCGTGCCCCGTCGCGGAAAAGAAGGCCTTTGCGACACGCATCGACCACGTGAGATATTATTGGCGAGTGAAGTTGTTCTACAAACGGAGAGTGAAGTTGCACGCGCCACGCAGAGTGAGGTTATTCGGAAAGAGGGCGGTGACGCTGCCTTACCATGGGGTCACGATACAGCCAGACCAATTGCGAATGAAGTCGTTCGGGCAGGGACTGGCGATACTCTCCCTCAAAATAAAAATGTGCGCCCCACTTTCAATCTGGAAAAGGGCGATGACTTAGACTCAAAAACAGAGCCAAAAATTGACGGAAAAGCAGTGGATTCTGGAGTGGCACGGCCGTCGCTTTTGGCGGCGGCACCTCAACGCTCGAGCGAATATTTGCAATCGCATGTGAGACATCAATCTCCGACAACGCCAGAAGTTACTATTCCGACTAAAAATTTCTCGCGGCCTGAGCCAGTTTTCTGGAATAAAAGTGAGCAAGTAGCACCGACAAAAGTCGAAAATGCAAAGGAACCTGTTGATGCTAGACAGAAAGTAGAAACCCTGGTTCGATTGGCGGTTGATAGGACCGATGTCCAACGCGAAGTTCGGCCCGGTTCTGGCAGTTTGGCCGAACAGCAACCCAGAGCGGCGCAAGTTTCTAAACCGGTCCCTGAGAAGGTATCAGTAGGCGCTTCAATGCAATCGATAGCCCTAGGTTTCGAGAAAGTTAGGCAAGAACCAGTTGGCGATACTGAAATCGTTCGGCAGAAAGCCAGCCCTGAAGTTATTCTTCGTGGGGTAACGCCACCTGTGTCGCAGCAATTTAGTCCCCCCGAAAAGAATACTATTTCCGAGAAGATGCCCGATTTTCCGAGACTGGATTTGGTAGCTGAAAAACGCGTGCAGAAATCTAAAATAGCTGAACCAGACGCGGAGAAAGACCGCAAAGCACCCAATGAGATATCACCTCGTGAGGTGCGAAACAGACCAGACTTTACTTATACGCAAGCGATAGCGGCCCCACGTGAAACTCAGGCATCAGTGTTGCAATTTGAAGTATTGGAAGAAGGTCAGTTAAATCATGCTTTTGATCGCAGTATTCATGAGGGTAGCGTTAGCTTTGAAAGGCTACAAGGCATAGCGGCGAATACCGCGCCAATTGACGTGAAGCCCCATCAGCAAGCCAGCGTTGCCGCGTCCGTCGGGCAACAAATTTCAGCTGCGATCGGACACAAACCAGATGGGGTTACTGAAATTTCCTTGAACCCCGAGGAGTTGGGGCGCGTTCGTTTTTCAATGAAGACCCACGAGGGTTCGGTTGTGCTCATTATCGCCGCCGAGCGCGCCGAAACCCAGGACCTTATGCGCAAGAATATCGAGTCCCTATCTCAAGAGTTTAAGGGCCTTGGATTTACGGACATTGGTTTCCAGTTCCAAGGGCACGGGCAAAGCCGTGAACGAGACAACAACACAGGAACGACGATTGTGAGCGACCAAGTACCAGAACCCGCCATCGAAATCGCCGATTCGGAAAATGAACAAATCGGAGAAGATGGCTTGGACTTAAGATTATAGAGGTAGACGATGGAAATTAATTCACAGAGCTTTTCACAAGCTACGACAGGGAATACCGCTGCGGCAGGATCTAGCGCCAAGGCGATAAGTTCTGACTTCGAAACATTCTTGAAAATGTTGACGGTCCAAATGCAGAATCAGGATCCGTTGAATCCGGTCGATTCCTCTGACTATGCGGTTCAGCTCGCGACATTCTCTGGGGTGGAGCAACAAGCGAAAACCAATTCTTTGCTTGAAGGTTTGGCGGAGATTATGGGGGCAAGCGGTATGGCGCAAATGGCGGCTTGGGTCGGAAAAGAGGCACGGGCGCCCGCCAATGGATATTTTAACGGGGATCCGATTACGATTGCACCCAATCCAGTTAGTATTGCTGACAATGCTCAAATAATTGTCAGCAATGCGGACGGCGTTGAAGTTGAACGATTTGACGTGCCTATCAGCGCTGATCCATTTGTTTGGACCGGAATTGACGCAAATGGATATCCTCGCGAGACTGGTCTTTATAGCTTTGAGATAGAGAGCTATGGCAATGGCGAGCTTTTGGCGCGTGATCCAGTCGACGTTTACAGCAATATCACTGAGGTTCGGAGCCAAGCTGGGGAAACGATTTTGATCCTCCGTGGCGGCGTCGCAATATCATCCAATCAAGTGAGCGCACTTCGCGACCCATCTCTCGTATCACAATGACATAGTTAGCCAGAACAGGGCGCTGGTTATGCCGGCGCCCACCAGGACCCACCCGAATTTCTCAATGCCGCGATTTGGTGTTTGAACTGACGTGTTGCTATTTTGCTGGATCAATGCCGCCTGCGCAATCGATGGGAGCAGCGGCCCAAATCGGGACAGTATACGTGCGGTCTTTACTAAGTCTTTCATGAGCGCCTTGGGTCCAATTGACTCTTTGATATATGCCTCAACGACGGGTTGAGCGACTTTCCAAATGTTCATGTTGGGATCAAGCGAACGCGCAACACCCTCAACAACGACCATCGTCCGCTGAAGCAAAATGAGCTCGGTACGTGTCTCCATACCAAAGCGTTCGGTGACTTCAAAAAGATACGCGAGTAAACGCGCCATAGAAATGCGGCTCGCGTCCATGCCAAAGATTGGCTCGCCAACTGCCCGAAGGGCGCGCGCGAATTCATCAACGTCTTTGTCGGCAGGAACGTAACCTGCCTCAAAGTGAACCTCGGCAACGCGCTGATAGTCTTTGCGAATAAAGCCAAAGAGAATTTCCGCATAGACCCGCCGTGTATACTCATCGATGCGGCCCATGATGCCAAAATCATAGGCGACGACATCTCCGTTCGCAGCAACCTTTAGGTTCCCTTGATGCATGTCGCCATGAAAAAAGCCGTCTCTGAGGGCGTGGTTTAAGAAGAGTTGAAGCACGCGGGTCGCAATGGCGGTGCGGTCGTGGCCTGCTGCATCGAGGGCAGCGTTGTCGCCGATGCTCGTACCTTCTGCCCAGTCGAGCGTCATGACACGACGCCCCGAAAGATGCCAACGAATGCGCGGCACGGCAAAGCCTTCGTCGCCTTCCGTGTTTGCTGCGAATTCAGCCGCAGCCGAACTTTCCAACCTAAGGTCAAGCTCGCCGGCGACGACCCCATCAAAATGCTTGATCACTTCCAGCGGTCGCAGTCTACGCGACGCGGGAGACAAGAACTCGATCGTACGCGCCGCAAAATAGAAGGCGTCAATATCGCGCTTAAACGCCCGCTCGATACCCGGGCGAAGGACCTTCACCGCGACAGCGTCACCGTTTTCAGCAAGATGCGCCTTGTGGACTTGTGCCAAGGACGCTGCGGCGACGGGCTCTGAGAAACTGCTGAACAAGGTCTCAACAGGCTGACCGAGTTCGCGGAGGATTTCTGCCTTTGCCTCTGCCATTGAAAACGGAGGAAGCTTGTCTTGCAGAACACGAAGCTGATTGGCGAAATCATCGCCGACAACGTCGGGTCGGGTCGAGAGCATTTGCCCAAACTTGATGTAAGCGGGCCCAAGCGCATTAAGGGCGCGAGGTGCAGGTGGCATGGAAAGGTCACCCTTATAACCTAACCATTGAAATGGCCAAACGACCGCACGCAGAAATGCGCTCAGGACGGGTCCGACTTCGAACGCATGCAAGATGATCTTCATCGCGCCCGTACGTTCAAGCGTGGCACCCGTGCGGATCAAGCGAATGATATTGTGAGGTCCGCGCATCCTAGAGTTTCCACCCTGAATGCAGTGCCGCGATGCCCAGCGACAGGTTGCGATACTTCGCGTTTCCAAATCCTGCGGTTTTTACCATGCCTAGGAACGTTTCTTGGTTGGGAAATTTTCGGATCGACTCAACAAGATACTGATAGCTGTCGCGATCACCCGCGATCAACTGTCCCATCTGCGGGATCACGTTGAATGAATAAGAGTCATAGGCGGCTTGCATCATGGGATTCGGCAATTGGCTAAACTCTAATACCATCAATCGACCACCAGGGCGAAGCACGCGGTAGGCCTCGTTCAATGCCTCTTGCGGGCGGGTCACATTTCGGATGCCAAAAGAGATCGTATAGACGTCAAACGTGTTGTCCTCAAATGGCAGGGCCATTGCGTCGCCAACGACCCAATCAAGGCTACCCGACATGCTTTCGGCTTCGGCGCGTTGGCGGCCCGCAACGAGCATTGATTCTGTAATATCGCAAACTATCGCGTGGCCTGATCCCGCACGACCTAGGAACTTAAACGAGACATCACCAGTGCCACCAGCCACATCCAAGAGCTTTTGACCTGCGCGTGGGGCAAGCCAATCCATCATCGCTTCTTTCCAGATGCGGTGTATGCCGACAGACATGACATCATTCATAATGTCGTATTTACTGGCCACAGAGGTGAAAACAACCTGCACGCGGCCGGCTTTTTCATCTTCGCGAACGGTTTCAAAACCAAAGTGTGTCGTATTCTCGCTCATCGGGGCTTGTCGTCCTTTGCGCTGCACCCAACAATAGGGTTTGAAGCGCATATATCGCGCCCTGCCTGTTATAGAAAGTGTCCCATGCCCGAATTACCAGAGGTCGAGACGGTTCGTCGCGGTTTAGCGCCCGTTATGGAGGGGGTTGTGATTGAACTTGCTGAGGTAAACCGTCCAGATTTGCGTTGGCCATTTCCAGAAAGCATGGCTGAACGTTTGACAGGAAAGCAGATTTTGCAGCTTCGACGCCGGTCGAAATACATTCTGGCTGACCTTGATAGCGGCGAGACGCTCTTGGTCCATCTTGGGATGTCGGGCCGCATGACAATTTCGGGGCACACCGTTGGAGAGTTTCATCATCCGCACCCGACACCCGCCAAACACGACCATGTTGTCTTCCATATGGCGAATGGGGTTCGGATTACGTTTAACGATGCGCGGCGCTTTGGTGCGATGGATTTGATGGCGACGGGCCAAGAATCAGATTTCTGGCTGATCAAGGATTTGGGGCCCGAACCATTGGGGAATGAATTCGATGGGGGGTATCTGAAGGCGCGGCTCAAGGGACGCAAAACGCCAATCAAAACAGCGCTTCTGGATCAGCATATCATTAGTGGTCTGGGAAACATCTACGTTTGCGAGGTGCTTTACCGCGCGGGTATTCATCCCGCACGCAAAGTTGGCGAATTAAGTGGCAAGCAAGTCGAATCTCTCGTTCCTATTATTCGTGACGTTTTGAACGAAGCGATTGAGGCGGGTGGCTCGTCGCTTAAGGATTACCGCAAAGCGGATGGTGAGTTGGGATATTTTCAGCACAGCTTTGCGGTCTACGATCAAGAGGGAAATCCTTGCCCAACACCTTTGTGTGAAACGAAAATAACCCGAATCGTGCAGTCGGGACGTTCATCTTTCTTTTGTGCGCAATGCCAAAGATAGCTTGATCCGGCGGTTGGGTTCGTTAATCAGTCAGGTCTGAACATGGCTACTTGGACTGAAAAATGGCATTTAATACCATCATCGTCGAAATCTCGGATTATATTGCAACGATTAAGCTGAATCGTCCCGACGCGCTGAATGCGATCAACGCCAAGTTGCTGGCCGAAGTGTGCACAGCGCTGGAAGAGGCCGATGCCAGTGACAAGGTGCGTTGCATTATTATTACGGGCTCGGAAAAGGCTTTTGCCGCTGGGGCTGACATCAATGAGATGGCCGAAAAATCCTTTGTCGATATGTACACAAAGAATTATTTCGCGGCGGAAACCACGCGATTTAACAATACCCGCAAACCAATTATCGCCGCGGTATCAGGTTATGCATTGGGCGGTGGTTGTGAACTTGCGATGATGTGCGATTTCATCATTGCAGCCGACAACGCAAAATTCGGCCAGCCAGAGATCAACCTCGGCGTCATTGCTGGCATTGGCGGCACGCAGCGGCTTTCGCGTTCCGTTGGGAAGGCCAAAGCAATGGATATGAACCTGACTGGACGTTTCATGGATGCTGCCGAAGCGGAGCGCTGTGGACTTGTGAGCCGTGTTGTTCCTGTGGCCAAACTGCAAGCAGAGGCCCGTCAGGCTGCTGAAAAGATTGCAGAGAAATCCCAAATTGCAGCGATTGCGGCGAAAGATGCCGTAAATCGTTCCTTTGAGACAACTTTGGCCGAAGGTGTGAACTACGAGCGCCGTCTGTTCCAATCGCTCTTTGCGACCGAAGATCAGAAAGAAGGCATGTCTGCATTCTCGGAAAAACGCGAAGCGCAGTTTCGCGACCGCTAAACAATTTGGGGTTTTCTTTGGGGCACAATTGCCCTAGAGGAGGCCCATACATGCGCGTGAGGTCCGCTTTGACCAGAATCAGCCGGTTCCCAAAACCCGGCTCGGGCCAATTGCGCAGATGAATTTTTATTGACCCGAAAGAGGGAACTGAGACATGGCAAATACACCACAAGCTAAAAAACGCGCCCGTCAAAACGAAGCACGTTTTCAAGTCAACAAAATGCGCCGTTCGCGTATCCGTACATTCTTGCGCGCTGTAGAAGAAGCAATTGCTTCTGGCGACCAAGCTGCTGCGGCAAAAGCATTGCAGGCTGCACAACCTGAGTTGATGCGCGGCGTCACAAAAGGCGTGGTTCACAAGAACACGGCTGCACGTAAAATGTCCCGTCTGGCATCCCGCGTAAAAGCTATCGCATAAGCGAGAATCGCGGCAATCTGTTGCCGTATTACACAAGTCAAGAAGCGCGCTAGCCCTAGCGCGCTTTTTGTTTTTCTGACCGCCGTTGATGAGTTTTTGCATCTTTTCAAAGGGGTCATAGATTCTTTTTCACGAACACCCGAGTCAAGCGCGATGTTGTGTTGATGCCACCGCTGAGAGCTTGCTAACTTACCCAAGCGATTCACATCGTTCCGGGGGGACATGAGGGGAATCGGACAGTCACAGCAGCAGTGGTTACCCATTGCACCGTTCGTGTTTGTCCGCCTTTTCATGCAAGGTGATTCACTGGTTGCAGGACGTTTGCATCAGGGAATCAGTTTGTGTCGAGTGCTGCTTAGGCTCACTTGAAGGTCCTTAGCCCCGTGATTGCTGATATTGATTTTGTCGTGCGCCCTGCGCCGGCCTTTTTGATGAAGGCTCAAGAGTTTTGCGCAAGTCAGGCGCGCCCGAGACCGACTGCTCGGACGACCTGTTGTTTTGTGCGATTGAGCATGTGGAAAGTAGCTGCGAGCTTTGCGCGTGGTCTGAGGTTGGTTAGTGCAGAAACGGGACAAAAATGACGAACGACATGTGGGCAAAGGTTTTGGACGGCTTGAAGGCAACTGTAGGTGCCAATAACTTTTCAAATTGGATTGAGCCTTTAGAATTCGTCGAGCTGTCTGGCACCGTGGCAAAATTCAAAGTGCCCACAACCTTTATTGGAAATTACGTTCAGCAGAATTTTGGCGAACAGATCATCTATCAGATCAATCGCGCTGGAAAATCTGTAAACCGCGTGACCTTTGTGCCGTCAGGCGCGGCTCGCACTGCGTCGAAGCCCTCGGCAAACGCTGCACCAAAGCCAACCTCTGTCGATGATATCCAAGGCTCGCCTCTTGACGCACGTTTTACCTTCGACACTTTTATTGTCGGTAAGCCGAACGAGCTTGCCAATGCCGCAGCGCGTCGTGTTGCCGAAGGCGGCCCCGTGACGTTTAACCCGCTGTTTCTTTATGGTGGCGTAGGTCTCGGTAAAACACACCTCATGCATGCGATTGCTCATGAATTGCAGCGCCGTAGCCCAGAATTGAACGTCCTCTATCTCTCTGCGGAACAGTTCATGTACCGTTTCATCACCGCCTTGCGTGATCGCAAGATGATGGATTTTAAACAGATGTTCCGTTCTGTTGATGTTCTGATGGTGGACGACGTGCAGTTTATGGCGGGCAAAGACAGCACGCAGGAAGAATTCTTTCACACCTTCAACGCCCTTGTTGATGGCAAGAAACAGATCATCATTTCCGCTGACCGCGCTCCTGGCGAGATCAAGGACCTTGAAGAGCGGATTAAGTCACGGATGCAAAGCGGCCTTGTCGTTGACTTGCACCCAACCGACTACGAACTGCGCCTTGGCATCTTGCAGTCAAAGGTCGAAGTGTACCGCGGCCAATACCCTGGCCTTTCGATTGCGCCTGGTGTTTTGGAATTCCTCGCGCACCGCATCTCAACGAACGTCCGCGTTCTTGAGGGGGCATTGACCCGCTTGTTCGCTTTTGCGTCGCTCGTCGGCCGCGAAATCACGCTGGAACTGACGCAAGATTGCCTATCCGACGTGCTCAAAGCCTCTGATCGTAAGGTGACCGTCGAGGAAATTCAGCGCAAAGTGTCCGAACATTACAACATTCGCCTCTCCGAGATGATCGGGCCAAAGCGCGTGCGCAACTATGCCCGCCCGCGTCAGGTTGCGATGTATCTTGCAAAGCAGATGACCAGCCGTTCGTTGCCCGAGATTGGCCGCCGCTTTGGTGGGCGTGACCACACAACCGTGATGCACGGTGTGCGCCGCATCGAAGAGTTGAGGATTACAGACAGCCAAATCGCGGATGATCTGGAATTGTTGCTTCGCGCACTTGAGGAATAGGGCGTAAAGCCTTGACCCGAAAGCAACACTCTACGACAGTCTGACGAAAGCCCTTGCGAGGCGCTGGAAATGCGGTAGCTTTTCAGTCCCGAAGGCACAAGCCCAACACGATATGCGGAGCATGGGAAATGAAACTGAGTATTGAACGCGCAAGCCTCTTAAAGGCAGTCGCACAGGCCCAATCCGTTGTAGAGCGGCGCAACACGATTCCGATTTTGGCGAACGTCTTGATCGAGGCTGAGGGCGATAGCGTCCAGTTTCGCGCAACTGATTTGGACATCGAAGTTGTGGACCGTGCGCCTGCGCAAGTGACCCGCGCTGGTGCCACCACGGTATCCGCCGTGACGCTGAACGAAATTATCCGCAAATTGCCCGACGGCTCTTTGGTCACTTTGACCGAAGAAAGTGCGACAGGCCGTTTGACGATTGAAGCGGGCCGCTCGAACTTCTCCTTGGCGACATTGCCAAAAGAGGATTTCCCTGTGATGGCCTCGTCCGAATATGCCGCTAACTTCTCGGCCCCTGCGCCGATGCTGCGCCGTTTGTTCGACAAATCCAAATTCGCGATCTCGACAGAAGAGACCCGCTATTACCTCAACGGCGTCTACATGCACGTCGCTGACAGCGAAGGCGGCAAGGTGCTGCGTTGCGTGGCAACGGACGGTCACCGCTTGGCCCGCATCGACGCTGACTTGCCGCAAGGCGCTGGCGATATGGCTGGTGTAATCGTGCCGCGCAAAACTGTCGGTGAATTGCGCAAATTGCTTGAGGATGATGACATGCAGATTGCTGTGTCTGTGTCCGAGACAAAGATCCGCTTTGCGACGCCAAACATCACGCTGACCTCCAAGGTTATCGATGGGACTTTCCCCGATTACACGCGCGTTATCCCGCAAGGCAATACGCGCAAGCTCGAAGTTGACGCCGCTGATTTTGCAAAGGCCGTTGACCGTGTGGCCACCGTTTCGTCCGAACGGTCCCGCGCTGTGAAACTGTCGCTAAGCCAAGACAAGCTCATCCTTTCCGTCAATGCACCTGATAGCGGTGCTGCGGAGGAAGAACTGGCTGTGGCCTATAACGACGAGAACCTCGAAATTGGTTTTAACGCAAAATACCTGCTTGAAATCGCAAGCCAAGTTGACCGTGAAAACGCAGTCTTCATGTTTAATTCGTCAGGTGATCCGACGTTGATGCGCGAAGGCAATGACACTTCGGCGATCTACGTCGTCATGCCAATGCGCGTCTAAGGTCGGCGTGCCGCTTTTCGTCATGCCAGAAATCAAGTAAGGGTCGATGCATGTCGGCCCTTTCTTTATCTGATCTCACCCTCTCTCATTTTCGGTCGCACAAACGCGCCGTGATGGCCTGTGACGGTCGTCCCGTTGCCATTTATGGCCCTAACGGCGCTGGCAAGACCAATCTTTTGGAAGCTGTGTCTCTGCTGTCCCCCGGTCGTGGGTTTCGCAGAGCGTCGCCTGACGATTTGATCCGCAGGCCAGAGGCGCTTGGCTGGAAGGTCAAAGCCGAGTTGCAGTCGGGCCACCAGACTCACGAGATTGAGACATGGGCCGAACCGCAAGCCTCTCGCCAAGTTCGCATCGACGGCAAAGCCGCGCCGCAAGTGGCCCTAGGGCGCATCGCCAAAATTCTTTGGCTTGTCCCCGCGATGGACAGGCTTTGGCTCGAAGGGGCTGAGGGTCGTCGGCGTTTCCTAGACCGCACGACATTAAGCTTCAAGCCGACCCATGCCGAGGCCGTGCTGAGCTATGAAAAGGCAATGCGTGAACGGAACCGCCTCCTCAAAGACATGGTGCGCGATGCCCATTGGTATATCGCATTGGAACGGCAAATGGCCGAAGCGGGTGCGAAGATCCATATCAACCGCTGCAATGCGATTGACGAACTGACGGCAGCCCAAGACGCAACAAAAACCGCCTTTCCCACGGCAGAACTCACCTTGATGCACCCCGATCCCGCAGTTGAGGCGCCGCATGATCCCGAAGCTATCGCCGCCGCTTTTGCGGCTAGTCGCAGTCGCGATATGGCCGCAGGGCGCACGTTGGTCGGGCCGCACCGCGCCGATCTTGATGCGGTTTTTGCCGACAAAGGTGTGCACGCGAAGGATTGTTCCACAGGCGAACAAAAGGCGCTGCTCATTAGTCTCATCCTCGCCAATGGCCGCGCATTGATCCGCGACTTTGGTGCGCCGCCGATCCTGTTATTGGACGAGGTCGCAGCGCACCTCGACGCGACCCGCCGCGCGGCCCTGTATGACGAAATTTGTGCGCTGGGCAGCCAAGCCTTTATGACAGGCACGGGCCCCGAACTCTTTGCAGAACTAGGTCTACGTGCACAATATGCAGAAGTGACCGAAACCGAGGGCGTCTCGACCCTCTTTGAGAGGGCATCCCCATGACTCCACAGCGTGTGACCCTGATCACTCTGGGCGTATCGGACCTGCAAAGGTCGAAAAACTTTTACGACGCAATGGGTTGGAGGCCTACAAGCGAAGTGGAGGGGCAGGTGGTATTCTACCAAATCAATGGCCTTTTGTTTGGACTGTTTGGCCTTGAACCACTCGCAAAAGATCAAGGCCGCCCTGATGCGAAGCTTGGCACAGGTGCCTCCACTTTGGCGCAAAACTTTACGACAGAGGCGGAGGTTGACGAGGCCTATGCCCTTGCATTGAAGTGTGGCGCGACCGCCTTGAAAGCTCCAGAGAAAGTATTTTGGGGCGGATATTCTGGCTATTATGCCGATCCGGATGGACACGTTTGGGAACTCGCAATGAACCCGTTCTGGCAACTCAACCCCGATGGATCATTGACCTTACCTGAGGCTTAAGTGATGCACCTTTGGCTATTGTCATTGACCGATTTGGCGTGAGATGACGATGCGACACATAACCTTGCAGGACGCGCTTATTGATGACGATTTCAGTCTATGACCTGATGCTCTATGCGGGCGCGTTGCTTGTTCTGTTCCTCACCCCTGGTCCGGTGTGGGTGGCCCTCGTGGCACGATCGCTCTCGGGAGGATTTCACGCCGCATGGCCACTCGCGTTGGGTGTCGTCGTGGGTGACGTCCTTTGGCCGTTCCTTGCGATCCTTGGCGTGACTTGGATCGTCTCGGTCTTCTCAGGGTTCCTCGTTTTCCTCAAATGGGTCGCCTGCGCGACATTCCTTATCATGGGGTTTCTGATCATCCGCAGTGCTGGCGCGAAAATCTCGACAGATAGTGCGCTTACCAAGCCCGGAATGTGGGCGGGGTTCCTTGCAGGTCTCGCTGTCATCCTTGGCAACCCAAAGGCCATTCTGTTCTACATGGGCATGTTGCCGGGCTTCTTCGATTTGACGAAATTGACATGGGCCGACATCGCCGCAATCTGCTTTTTATCGTTCTTGGTGCCACTGATCGGTAACCTGATTTTGGCGGCCTCGATACACAAAGCCAAGGCGTTTCTGACCTCCCCAAAAGCCCTGCGTCGTACGAATATCACAGCAGGTTCACTGCTCATTTTGGTTGGTCTGGTTATCCCCTTCATCTAACGCAAAATATGGGGGTTTCGCCGTGACAATCCCTGTCAAAACGCCTATATTTAGCGGGTAGAATAACAGGAAAATCCGCATGTCCGACGATAACGCCGAAAACGCCGCCTACGGCGCCGATTCTATCAAAGTTTTGAAGGGTTTAGATGCCGTTCGTAAGCGTCCTGGTATGTACATTGGCGACACTGACGATGGTTCTGGTTTGCACCATATGGTCTATGAAGCCGTCGACAACGGAATTGACGAGGCGTTGGCTGGTCATGCGGACCACGTTACTGTGACAATTCACGACGATCACTCGATTTCGGTGGGTGATAACGGGCGCGGTATTCCCGTAGATATGCACAAAGAAGAGGGTATTTCCGCCGCAGAGGTCATCATGACCCAACTGCACGCTGGCGGTAAATTCGACAGCAATTCCTACAAGGTTTCGGGCGGTCTGCACGGCGTGGGTATTTCTGTTGTGAACGCGCTTTCCGACTGGCTGGAGCTGCGCATTTGGCGCAACGACAAAGAACATTATTGCCGTTTTGAAGACTCGATCACCGTAAAGTCCCTTGAGGTCGTTGGCCCTGCGAATGGTCGCAAAGGGACTGAGGTGCGCTTTCTTGCATCCTTGCAGACTTTCTCGAACCTTGAATATTCTTTTGAGACTCTCGAAAAGCGTCTGCGCGAATTGGCGTTCCTGAACTCTGGCGTACGGATCATTCTAACGGATGAGCGCCCAGCCGAGCATTTGCGCTCTGAGCTGTTCTATGAGGGCGGCGTCAAGGAATTTGTGAAATATCTCGACCGCTCCAAAACTGCCGTGATGGACGAGCCAATCTATGTGGTCGGTGAACGTGACGACATCGGTGTCGAGGTCGCGATGTGGTGGAACGACAGCTACAACGAGATGGTTCTACCCTTCACCAACAACATCCCGCAACGCGACGGCGGCACCCATATGGCGGGCTTCCGTGGCGCGCTGACCCGTACGATCAACAACTACGCGCAGTCCTCTGGCATCGCGAAGAAAGAAAAGATCAGCTTCACAGGCGACGATGCGCGCGAAGGTTTGACATGCGTGCTATCTGTGAAAGTGCCGGACCCTAAATTCTCGTCCCAAACCAAAGACAAACTGGTCTCTTCCGAGGTTCGCCCTGCGGTGGAAAACCTTGTTGGTGAAAAGCTGTCGGAATGGTTCGAAGAGAACCCCACAATCGCCCGCCAAGTTGTCAGCAAAATCGTTGAGGCAGCACATGCCCGTGAGGCTGCCCGCAAGGCCCGCGAACTCACGCGCCGCAAAACCGCGATGGACGTGAACTTCCTCGCAGGCAAACTCAAAGATTGCTCTGAAAAAGATCCGTCAAAAACCGAAGTCTTCCTCGTGGAGGGTGACTCTGCTGGTGGGTCTGCACAGACTGGCCGTGACCGTGGCACACAGGCGATTTTGCCTCTCAAGGGTAAAATCCTCAACGTTGAACGCGCCCGTTTTGATCGTATGCTCGGTTCTCAGGAAATCGGCAACCTTGTGATGGCGCTTGGCACGGGCATTGGACGTGACGAGTTTAACATCAACAAATTGCGCTACCACAAGATCGTCATTATGACCGACGCGGACGTCGACGGGGCGCACATTCGGACCCTGCTTTTGACGTTCTTCTTCCGTCAGATGCCAGAGCTGATTGAGCGCGGTCACCTCTACATCGCGCAGCCGCCGCTCTATAAGGTGAGCCGTGGCAAGTCCGAGGTTTACCTCAAAGACCAAGCTGCGATGGACGATTATTTGGCCGAACAAGGCGCCGAAGGTACGATCCTGCGCCAAGGCAATGGTGAAGAAATCTCTGGGGCTGACCTGAAGCGCGTCATCGATGACGCTCGCCAGATGAAGCGCGTTTTGGATGCCTTCCCAACCCACTACCCACGTCACATTCTCGAACAGGCTGCCATCGCTGGCGCATTTGTTCCCGGTGTTGTTGAGAACGATCTGCAAGGCACAGCCGACCGCGTGGCCAAGCGTCTCGACCTTATCGCACAAGAATGGGAGCGCGGCTGGCAGGGTCGGATTACGCAAGACCAAGGCATGCGCCTCGCGCGTATTCTGCGCGGTGTCGAAGAGGTCCGCACGCTTGATGGCGCGATCCTTCGGGGTGGCGAGGCACGTCGCACTGGCTCCTTCACGAAGGGTCTGCAAGACGTCTACAACCTGCCTGCGAAACTGATCCGCAAAGAGCGCACAACACTCATCCACGGCCCGCTTGATCTGATGAAAGCGATCTTGGAAGAGGGCGAGCGCGGACTTTCCTTGCAGCGTTACAAGGGCTTGGGCGAGATGAACCCCGACCAGCTTTGGGAAACTACGCTTGATCCAGATGCGCGTACATTGCTGCAAGTGAAGGTCGAAGACCTCGCAGAGGCCGACGATTTGTTCACCAAATTGATGGGTGATGTGGTCGAACCCCGCCGCGAGTTCATCCAGAACAACGCGCTGTCTGTGGCCAACCTCGACTTCTAAATTAAGGCTCTTTGGTCTGTTTGGCGATCCGTTTCCCAAGCAGGCCAAAGACAAACGCCGCGACACCGACAACCACCGTGATGCGGATGATATGCATGGTCGAGACGTAAGCCACGTCTTGATTCATCGCCAAAGTGAGCAGCGACATTTCCGTCAAACCACCTGGTGCGAAAGCCAAAAACGCTTGGCTAATTGACATATGTGACGCCCAAGCGATCCCTGCGCCAAATGCGACAGCGACGATCAACATGACGCCAGTGCCGAGCACTGCGAGCCCCATGTCACGACGCAACTCACGCCAAGTTGCGCCGATAAACCGCGTCCCGATAATTGATCCGATCACAACCTGAGATGCGATCACAAAGACCGAGGGCGGCGCAATCTCGACGAACTTGAACGCGTGTAAAATGCCGCTGACGATCATCGGGCCGAACACGGCAGCGGCTGGCAAGCGGGCCTTCTTGCCCAACCAACTCCCGACGGAAGCCGCACCAAGTAGATAGACGTAATCCATTGGCGACGGAGCATTAAGCGGGATCCAATTGCTGATATTGGCACCTGATCTGACCCCAAGGAAGAGCCCGAAAAACAACGCAACAAACAGGATAACAAGCAAGACGCGGGCAGCATGGGCCAACGCAATCTTACGTTCATTCCCGCCCGCTTCGCCGCCCAGGATAAGCATCTCATTCAATCCGCCAGGCATGGCCGAATAATAGGCGGTCACGGGATCATATCCACCGACACGGCGATAAACGTAGAAAGACAGGCCCGCAGCGACGGCCAGATATAGCGGCAAAATCACGACCGTTAGCGCCCAGCCCCCAAGCTGAGAAAGGATATCAGCCGTAATCGCAGAGCCGAGCATTACCCCCAAAATGGGAATCACATAGGGGCGCAATTTTGTCGGGCCAGCAATCGGTGCTCCCGCTAGGGCGAACCCCATATTACCAATCATCGAACCCAGCATCCAAGGCAGAGGTAGGCCCGCTGCATAGGCCAAAAGCCCGCTCACCACCCCAATGACCAGCGACCAAAATTGCGCGATCAAAGGGGACATCAGCGCCATTTAAGTGAGGCCACCAATGTGATGTGTGCCGCGCTTTTTGGCCAAAGCGATCTGCTTTTGACGCTCGCGGAAACGGCCCTTGTCTTCCTCGGTCGTCTCAGTCGCACATTGATGGCAGGCGACACCTTCCTCAAATTCAGGACGACTGCGGTCCTGAGGTAAAATCGGGCGGCGGCAGGCATAGCAAAGCTGGTGAGGCCCTTCCTTCAGGCCGTGACCAACACTGACGCGGCTGTCAAAAACAAAGCATTCACCGTCCCAAGCGCTTTCTTCTTGCGGCACTTCTTCGAGGTATTTCAGGATACCACCCTTAAGGTGGAACACATCTTCAACGCCTTGACCGATCAGGTAATTCGTTGATTTTTCGCAGCGAATCCCGCCCGTGCAAAACATTGCTATCCGCTTATTGTGGAACCGATCCTTATTGGCCTCCCACCATGCGGGGAACTCGCCAAAGGATTTCGTCTCAGGGTCAATTGCTCCGTCAAACGTGCCAATTGCGACCTCGTAATCGTTGCGCGTATCAATCACGGCAACGTCCGGCGAGGTGATCAGCGCGTTCCAATCCTCGGGGTTCACGTAGTGGCCAACCTTCGCAGTCGGGTCGACGTCGGGCTGCCCCATCGTGACGATTTCGCGCTTCAAGCGCACTTTCATACGGTGAAAAGGCGGCTCTGTCGCTGTGCTTTCTTTCCAGATCAGATCGGCACATCCGGGCAAGGCGCGGATATGCGCGATGACCGCGTCGACGCCCGCGCGGTCGCCTGCAATCGTGCCGTTGATCCCTTCGCGGGCCAAAAGTAAAGTACCGCTAATCCCGCGCGATTTGCACAGGTCCAAAAGCGGGCCACGGATTGCGCTCGTGTCATCGAAACGCGTGAAATGGTAGAGTGCTGCAACTGTAAACATGCCGCCCAAATACGCCCGAACGCGGCGTCGATCAACCCTGCTTAAGCGCGGCGCGCAGCGGCAATCGCAAGTCCGTCGGCCACAGCGGTAAACGCCTCGGTTCGTTCCAGAATGGCATGGGGAAAAAGATCGACCATCGCGGTCTCAATCACCTGCATCAGGCTTGAACCACCGACAAAAACAATCTGCCCGATTTGATCCTGTGGAATGCCCGCCATTCGCAACGTATCTAGCGCCGCCGATTTCACTGTCATCGCATGATCGCCGAGAATGCGTGACAGATCGGAGGCGCTCATACGCGCCCAAAGCTGCTTTTCAATCACCCTTAAATCAATCGCCGCATCAACGGCCTCTGGTGCGTTCACACGTATCTTGCCCGCCTCAACGGCGAAGGCGATGTCGTGGCCAAGCTCAAGTTCCAGCACATCTGACAACCGCTTGAACAGTTCTGCCTGCACACCCAATTTGCGAAACAGCGTCGCCGTTCTGCGCATTTCAGCAGTATAGAGAAACGGGATTTTCTCCCAAGATGCCAGATCATGAAAGATGCCATTGGGTGCTGTATGCGTCCCTGGTCCGATCTCGTTTTTTATCTCGGACCCATGACCAAAAAGCGGCATGACCTGCGCTACACTAATCGCCTTGTCAAAATCCGTGCCGCCGACGCACACACCGTGGCTGGCGACAATCCGTGTCTCGTCGCCTTCACGTTCAAAGATAGAAAAATCCGATGTACCACCGCCGATATCGATGATCAGACCAAGCTTCCCTTTTGCCAAGGGACCGGCCGCCAAGGCCGCCGCCTCTGGTTCATACATGAACGAAACATCCGAAAAACCCGCAACCATATAGGCTTCGCGCAAGTCAATCTCGGCCTGCGCATTGCGGGCATCGTCGGACGAATGAAATCGCACTGGACGACCCGACAGCGCGTAGTCAAACTTCGTACCTGTAGAGGCCTCGGCACGCTCGCGTACGGTTCGCAAAAAACGCGCCACGACCTCGATCAAAGTCATCTGCTCATAAGCAATCTGCCGCTTTTCACGCATCAACGGCGTGCCAAGCACAGACTTCAGCGCACGCATGAACCGCCCCTCGCGCCCCTCGATCAGGGCCGCATTGGCCACGGACCCATAGGTCGTGACCTTGCGCTCATAATCGAAAAACACCGAGGTCGGCAGACTGGTCCGACCCGGCTCGACCTCGATCAAATGCGCATGTCCACCAACAAGCACAGCTGCAGCCGTGTTCGATGTGCCAAAATCAATGCCAAGGGTCTGGGTCATCACGCGCTTCCTATCATTCAGAGAGGCGGCAATAGGCCATTCACGCGCCCATGCCAAGGGGCGAACCCTTGCCTTGCGCGTCTTGCTGACTTACCCAGTCATCAACACGAATTGGAGACCCAAATGCATGCCCTTTTAGTGATCGATGTACAAAACGATTTTTGCCCGAACGGGGCCTTGGCCGTGGATGGCGGCGATGAAATCGTCGCAGGCATCAACGCCGCAATGGACCGCTATGACGCCGTGATCCTGACGCAAGACTGGCACCCCGCTGGGCATTCCTCCTTCGCCAGCAGCCTTAGCGCCGCGCCCATGTCCGTCGTCGAGATGCCCTACGGCCCGCAAGTCCTTTGGCCCGATCACTGTATCCAAGGGACCGAGGGCGCCGCATTCCACCCCGCGCTCAACACGGACCGCGCAGATATGATTGTGCGCAAAGGGTATAACTCAGCAATCGACAGCTATTCCGCATTCTTTGAAAACGACCACAAAACACCAACGGGACTAGAGGGCTATTTGCGCACACGCGGCATCACGACATTGACTTTGGTCGGCCTCGCCACAGATTTCTGCGTGAATTACTCCGCCGTCGATGCGGCGCGTTTGGGCTTTGATGTCACCGTTGATCTGTCCCTGTGCCGCGCCATTGATTTCGACGGCTCACTCAAAGTGGCAGCCGATGGGATGCAAACCGCTGGCGTGACGCTTAAAAACGCAAAGGTCGCCTAATGCTCGTCGTCGTCTCACCCGCCAAATCTCTTGATATGCAGCCTACGGAAATTAGGCCGACCCAGCCGCAGTTCCAAGAGGACGCCGTGCGTCTTTCCAAGACCGCCAAGAACCTGACGCTGACAGAACTCAAGAATTTGATGAGCATTTCCGACGACCTTGCCCGCCTCAATCGAGACCGTTTCGCGGCCTTCGCAGCAGAGCCATCGGCGGACGCGGTCAAACCTGCAGCGCTTGCATTCAACGGTGACACCTACCAAGGCCTAGAGGCTAAAACGCTCTCCGAAGACGACCTCGCATGGGCGCAAGACCACCTTGGGATACTTTCAGGCCTCTATGGTCTGCTGCGCCCGCTCGACGCGATCCAGCCCTACCGTTTAGAGATGGGCAGCCGCCTCAAAACACGGCGCGGCGCGTCGCTTTATGACTATTGGGGTGACACGATTGCCAAGGCTTTGAACGCCCAAGCAACCCAGATCGGCACGGACACTTTGGTCAATTGTGCTAGCCAAGAATACTTTGGCGCGGCGGATCGCAAGGCGCTAAAACTGCGCGTCATCACGCCGCAATTCATGGAAATCAAAGGCGACCGCCCGCGCATCGTGTCCTTCTTCGCAAAACGCGCACGCGGGGCGATGGCGCGCTATATCGTCGAAAACCGCCTCACGGATGCAGAGTCTATTAAAGGCTTTTCTGCTGGTGGATACGCATTTGACCCCGGCCTCTCGGACGGGGGCAAATGGGTTTTCCTGCGTGATTATCCGACCTAAATCCGCTCGATTGCCAAGGCGATGCCCTGACCGCCACCAATGCACATGGTGACAAGCGCACGCTTGCCGCCCGTGCGTTCCAGCTCGTACATTGCCTTCACCGTGATGATCGCACCCGTCGCACCAACAGGATGGCCGAGCGCAATCGCACCACCATTCGGGTTCACAATTGCTGGGTCAAAGCCAAGCTCATTGCTGACCGCGAGTGCTTGTGAGGCGAATGCCTCATTGCTCTCAATCACATCAAAATCAGACGCCTTCAGCCCCGTCTTTGCCAGCAAGTTACGGACCGCAGGGACAGGCCCAATGCCCATCACCTCAGGGCGCACCCCTGCATGACCATATCCCAAAATGCGGAACTTTGGCGTGAGCCCCGCAGCCTCCGCCGCATCCGCCCGCGCCAGCACAATCGCCGCCGCACCGTCGTTCAGACCAGAGGCATTGCCCGGCGTCACAGTCCCGTCTTTCTCAAACACAGGGCGCAAGCCGCCAAGTGTTTCTAGGCTCGTCGCCTTCGGATGTTCGTCACGGGCAAAATCAACCATGTCGCGTTTCACACGCACCTGAACGGGCACGATCTGGCTGTCGAAATAGCCCGCTGCAATTGCTGCCGCCGCACGTTCTTGGCTTTGTAGCGCGAAAGCATCCTGATCGGCACGACTGATCCCATGCTCACGCGCCACATTTTCGGCAGTCACGCCCATATGCCCGGTCCCGAACGGACAATTCAGCGCACCGAGCATCATGTCGCGGGACTTGATATCGCCCATCTTCGCGCCCCAGCGCATGTCGGAAACGATATAGGGCGAGCGGCTCATATTCTCGGACCCGCCTGCCAATGCAAAATCAGCATCCCCCAACAACAGGTTTTGGACCATCGACACAATCGCCTGTACACCCGACCCGCAAAGGCGGTTCACATTCATCGCAGGCGTCCCGTCAGGAATGCCTGCCTGCATCGCGGCTACGCGGCTGACATACATATCTTTCGGCTCGGTATTGATCACATGACCTAACGCCACATGCCCGATCTGCGCCGGATCAACCCCCGCCCGTTCCATCGCGGCCTTCGCGACTACAGTGCCAAGCTCAATCGGCGAAGTCCTCGCCAATGCCCCACCAAAACCACCAATTGCAGTGCGCGCACCGCCCAAAATCACGATATCCGTCATGTTCGCCTCCTATTTTCTACAAGCCTATCAAACCGAATAGTTGCGAACAGCAAAACGTCAGGTCATTTCGCTGGGAAGTTCGACACGCTCACCCTAAGCTAGCCCTAAAAGGAGTCTCCGATGACAGATTTTCTCACCGATATCAGCGGCCGCTTAACCGAAATTCAGGCCGAAGGGCTTTGGAAAACCGAGCGTGAAATCACGTCGGCCCAAGGTGGCCATATCACCGTCGGCGGACGCGATATGATCAATCTTTGTGCCAATAATTACCTCGGGCTCGCGAATCATCCTGCCCTGATTTCCGCCGCGAAAACGGCGCTTGACGATCACGGTTACGGCATGGCCTCGGTCCGTTTTATCTGCGGGACGCAAGACCTGCACCGCCAGCTTGAACAGCGGCTTGCGTCGTTCCTCGGCCACGACGACACGATCCTCTTCGCGGCCTGTTTTGACGCCAATGCCGCTGTGTTCGAGCCGCTTTTGGGTGCAGAAGATGCGATCATTTCTGACGCCTTGAACCACGCGTCGATCATCGACGGGATCAGGCTCTGCAAGGCAAAGCGCTACCGGTACGCCAATGCTGACATGACCGATCTTGAGACGCAGCTCAAAGCGGCCCGCGCCGACGGCGCACGCCATATCATGATCGCCACCGACGGCGTGTTTAGCATGGACGGCTACCTCGCGCCTTTGGATCAAATCCGCGCCTTGGCTGATAAATACAACGCTATACTGATGGTCGATGACTGCCACGCGACGGGATTCATGGGGCCAAAAGGGGCAGGTACGCCCGCGCATTTTGGCATTCAAGCAGACGTGCTGACAGGCACGCTCGGTAAAGCGATGGGCGGTGCAATTGGAGGCTACATCGCAGGTCCGCAACCCGTAATCGACCTTATGCGCCAACGCGCACGACCCTATCTTTTCTCAAACGCATTGCCCCCCGCGGTGGTCGCCGCAGGTCTCGCCGCGATTGATCTGGTCGAGGCGGGCGACGACCTGCGTACCCAACTTTTCGATAACGCGGCCTACTGGCGGGCGGGTCTATCTGACGCAGGTTTTGACCTCCTCGAAGGTCAGCACCCGATCATTCCCGTCATGCTTTACGATGCGCAAAAAGCCCAAGCGCTTGCCGCCCGTCTGTTCGAACTCGGCGTCTATGTCTCTGGCTTCTTCTTTCCCGTCGTCCCGAAAGGCCGCGCAAGGATCAGAACCCAAATGAATGCGGCGCTCACCCGCGCAGACCTCGACACAGCATTGACCGCCTTTGCCCAAGCAGGCCGCGACACAGGAGTTCTGTCATGAGCAACGAAATGAAGGCTCTATCAAAGGCAAAAGCGGAAGTTGGTCTCTGGATGGTTCGCGCCCCTGTGCCGGAAATTGGCCCTGATGATGTGCTGATCCGCGTGAAGAAAACTGGCATCTGTGGCACTGATATTCACATCTGGAATTGGGACGCTTGGGCGGCTGGCACTGTGCCTGTGCCGATGATCACAGGCCATGAATTCGCAGGCGAAATCGTCGAGATCGGGCGCAATGTAACCGACCTTGAGATCGGGCAACGCTGTTCGGGCGAGGGGCATTTGATCAACAAAACCAGCCGCCAATCGCGGGCCGGTAAGTTTCACCTTGATCCGGGAACGCGCGGGATTGGCGTGAACGAGCAAGGCGCATTCGCCGAATACTTACGCCTGCCAGCGTTCAACGTCGTGCCACTCCCCGACGCCATCGACGACGAAATCGGCGCGATTCTCGATCCGCTCGGCAACGCGGTACATACTGCGCTCTCTTTTGATCTGATCGGAGAGGATGTACTGATCACGGGCGCTGGCCCCATCGGAATCATGGCCGCTGCTGTAGCGCGTCACGTTGGCGCACGGCATGTGGTGATTACGGACGTGAACCAAGACAGGCTCGATCTGGCTGGGCGCGTTGCCGACGTGACGCCCGTCAATGTGGCGAACCAAGACCTCAAAGATGTCTGGGCAGGCCTTAAAATGAAACAAGGGTTCGACGTCGGCCTAGAGATGTCTGGTAACCAGCAAGCCATGGATCAAATGGTCGAGAATCTCGTGATGGGCGGCAAAATTGCCCTGCTTGGCATTCCCCCTGGTAAAAGCCCCGTCGACTGGTCGCGGATCGTGTTCAAAGCGATCACGATCAAAGGCGTTTACGGGCGCGAAATCTTCGAGACTTGGTATAAAATGATTGCCATGTTGGAAAACGGTCTTGACGTGCGCAACGTCATTACACATCGCTTCAAAGTAGACGAATTCGAGGCTGGCTTTGGTGCGATGCTCTCTGGCTCATCTGGCAAAGTCGTGCTCGATTGGACCTAAAAGAGTTATTGGGCAAACCGTTGCCCCCTGTTCACACCTTACAAGATATTGCGTTGACCAATGGTCGTGTCTTTGAGGCCTGTGTCATTGCTTAGCAACGTCCAAAGCCGAAGCATCGTTGCCGCATCGCTTTGACGTGCGGATCGCTCTTCTGCATGAGTTTCTTTCAATTTCAATACCTTGATGCCTTCATTTGCCTTGGATTGCATGTGTCCACCTTTTCGCTTTTCATACCCCGTACCCAAGTGCAGATTTGCCAGTTCTGAGTTGCTAAGGCGTTAATTGGGGGCCAGCAATTCGTTAAGATTTGCGTCAAACGTGATGGCAATTAGAGGTGGTCGCGGGAATTTGGACCAGTCGTTAAGGTGGATCGCATGAAGAAAGTGATGATCCAAAATGACAAAAAGAAAGAACCATTCGCCCGATTTCAAAGCCAAGGTTGCGCTTGAAGC
>Ga0102877_1000152_pt1 | contig 26972 bp, 30 predicted proteins | sample Colrivmeta1548B3_FD_78186 | JGI IMG/M metagenome (GOLD analysis project Ga0102877, IMG submission 78186) | Estuarine microbial communities from the Columbia River estuary - metaG 1548B-3 | ecosystem: Environmental > Aquatic > Marine > Intertidal zone > Estuary | place: USA: Columbia River...
AAACAGGGCCTCAGCGCGCCAATCGCGAATGTGAACGCGTGTTCCAGGTGACACCATCATATCGCGATCCGGACGTTTATGACCAAGCGAGCCCGCTTTGATGCGGATCGGCTGCATCTTCACGTCACGTGATTTGATGGCCTTAATAATCGACATGCCTGCATCATGTGTAATGATGCGATCGCCAACGGACAGATGTTCGACTGGAATTTCCCCATCCAGTGTCATGATCGTCGTCCCGGCGCAAATGCCAGATTCGATTGTTTGTGCTGCGACAGCCGTAGCTGTGCGTGTGATAGTTCCCAATTGCTTGGCGTGTTCCCGCTCTTGCTGATTTCTGCCTCAAGTAGTGTCCCCTGAATAAGGCAAGAAAGTGTTACGGTCTCGCCCTTTTTGGGGTCTTTTCAAATGCATTGCCTAAGTGTTGCCATTGTTAGACACTTGGAAACATGGGTAAAATTGCATTAATACCCAGTAAAATAAGGGGTAAGAGGAGGATTTAAGCGAATACAACCAAATCGCATTTACCTCAAATGAGACACAGTTTGCCTTAAGTCGCGGTGTGGCTGCATTTTATCGGCAAAAACAATGCATGCATAATGCTGTGTTTTAGGCCCATTTTTCCTCTCGCATCTTCACGGCGGCTTTGTTAGACAGCGCGCAAAGATCAGCCGAAGTGATTTGGCCGATTTGAATGTGCGGGTGTGGCGGAATTGGTAGACGCACCAGATTTAGGTTCTGGCGCTTATGGCGTGGGGGTTCGAGTCCCTTCACCCGCACCACATTTTTTGAGAAGATAAAGAAGGAAAATCCATGCAGGTTAAAGAGACCCTGAACGAAGGCCTCAAGCGCGGTTACGCGATCACGGTCACTGCGGCTGAACTGGACGCGAAAGTAATCGAAAAGCTGAAAGAAGCGCAGCCCGACGTTGAAATGAAGGGCTTTCGCAAGGGCAAAGTCCCTATGGCGATGATGCGCAAGCAGTTCGGCCCACGCGTTTTGGGCGAAGCGATGCAAGAAGCCATCGACGGCGCGATGCAAGAGCACATGGAGAAATCCGGTGACCGTCCTGCAACGCAGCCAGAAATGAAGATGACCAACCCTGACTGGAAAGAGGGCGAGGACGTGGCTGTAGACGTGTCTTACGAGCGCCTGCCAGACGTGCCGGAAGTCGACTTCAAGGCCATCAAGCTTGACCGCATGAAGGTCGAAGCAGACGAAGAATCGGTCAAAGAAGCGCTCGACAACCTCGCAGCGTCTCCTCAGGCTGTGACATTCGAAGAGAAAAAGGGCGCGGCAAAAGATGGCGACCAAGTTGTTTTCGATTTTGTCGGCAAAGTAGACGGTGAAGCCTTTGAAGGCGGCACTGCTGAAGATTACCCACTGGTTCTTGGCTCCAACTCTTTCATCCCTGGCTTTGAAGATGGCCTGTTGAAAGTGAAAGCTGGTGACGAAAAAGACGTGACAGTGACGTTCCCTGCTGAATACCAAGCAGAGCACCTTGCTGGCAAAGAAGCTGTATTCTCTTGCAAAATCAAAGAAGTTCGCGGCGCGAAAACGCCAACGATGGATGATGAGCTGGCGAAGAAATTCGGCGCAGAAGATCTTGAGGCCCTTAAGAGTCAAATTTCCGAGCGTTTGGAAGCGGAATACGCTGGCGCATCCCGTGCGATCACTAAGCGTGCATTGCTTGACGCTTTGGACAAGGCTGTGTCTTTTGACCTGCCAACTACACTTGTTGAAGCTGAGGCCAACCAGATTGCGCACCAGTTGTGGCATGAAGAGAACCCAGACGTTCAGGGCCATGATCACCCAGAAATCAACCCAACAGACGAGCACAACACATTGGCGCAGCGCCGCGTGAAGTTGGGCTTATTGTTGGCTGATATCGGTCAAAAAGCAGAGGTCAAAGTGACCGATTCTGAAATGACCCAAGCGATCATGAACCAAGCGCGCCAGTACCCTGGTCAAGAGCGTCAATTCTTTGAATTCGTTCAGCAAAACGCGCAATTCCGTCAGCAGCTTCAGGCACCAATGTTTGAGGATAAGGTCGTTGACCACATCCTTGAGGCCGCCACAGTGACTGAAAAAACTGTTAGCAAAGATGACCTGCAAAAGGCCGTTGAGAAGCTCGAAGAAGAGTAAATCTCAAACGATTATTTAGAAGAGGGCGCCCCAATCGGGCGCCCTTTTTTGTTTGTACGATGGCTGCTGCATCGCGGGCGATAGGGCCTATAGTCGAGGTGCTGAAAATTCCCAGTGTGCGACTAAGGGCCGATACCATCCGGATCTATATCACCCACCAAATTGGCTCCGCATCGCCTGATAGATCACCGCCGTTGCCACGTTGGCGAGGTTGAGCGAACGCACCCGTTTGTCGAGCATCGGCAGATGGAACATGCGGTCTTCGAGCCCGTCGAGAATAGCTAACGGTAAGCCTTTGGATTCGCACCCGAAAACCAGATAGGCGTCGTGTTGGTAATTGGGCGCATAGACGCTTTGCGCGCCGTTCTCTTCAAAGAAATACAGGCTATCACGCGGTGGTTTGCGGATATCAAGGAAGTCTTGCCACGTGTCATATTCGCTCAAATGAACGTGCTTCCAATAGTCGGTTCCGGCGCGGCGCACTGACTTTTCATCCAAAGAAAACCCGTAGGGTTTGATCAGGATCAGTTCCAGATTAAGCGCAACACAGGTCCGCCCGATGGCACCAGTGTTGTATGGGATTTCTGGCGTCACCAGTACGATTTTGAGGCTCGATTCAGACATATTGGCAGGCTTTCTTGGTCGAAGTAGGGGGCAGACCCATGAAAAAGGGCCGCGCGATCTCTCGCACGGCCCCTCTAAATTGTTGATAATGCTTAATTAAGCTTCGTCACGCATTGCGTCTTCGTCAACAGCGCCGCCCAAATCGTCGAACAGCTCCTGAATTTCGAATTCTGCTTCTGCTTCTGCTTCTGCAGCCAATTCAGCAACAGATTTACCAGCAGCTTGAAGCTCAGCTTCTTCAACCGAACGTGCAACGTTCATGTTGATGGAAACAGTGACTTCTGGGTGCAGAACGACGTTCACTTCGTGCAAGCCAAGGTCTTTGATTGTGTGGTGAAGCACGATCTGACCTTTGTTGACAGTAAAGCCAGCAGCAGTTGCCGCATCAGCCGCGTCACGTGTTGTAACGGAACCGTAAAGTGCACCAGAATCGGAGGCAGAGCGGATAACGATGAATGTTTCACCGTCGAGCTTTTCGCCCAATGCTTCTGCTTCTTTTTTGGTCTCGAGGTTGCGTGCTTCCATCTGTGCCTTTTCAGCTTCAAAGCGTGCGATGTTCGCAGCGTTGACGCGCAGGGCTTTGCCCTGTGGCAGCAGATAGTTACGTGCGTAACCCTCTTTAACTTTTACGACTTCGCCCATTTGGCCAAGCTTTGCGACGCGCTCAAGTAGAATGATATCCATGATCTGATCCTTACTTTACAGCGTATGGCAGCAGGGCGAGGAAGCGAGCACGCTTGATCGCACGAGCGAGAGCGCGCTGGTTCTTAGCACCAACAGCAGTGATACGGGCAGGTACAATCTTACCGCGCTCAGAAACGTAGCGCTGGAGAAGACGTGTATCTTTATAGTCGATCTTTGGGGCGCCTTCGCCATCAAATGGATCGGACTTACGACGGCGGAAAAATGGTTTAGTAGCCATGATTTACAATCCTATCTAAATTAACGGCGTTCGCGGCGTTCGCCACGATCTGGACGGTCACCACGGTCGCCGCGCTCTTCGCGCTTCTGCATCTGGACAGATGGACCATCTTCATGTGCGTCAACTTTGATTGTCAGAACGCGCATTACGTCGTCATGCAACGCCATCAGACGCTCCATTTCCTGAATAGCAGCCGAAGGTGCATCAGTACGCAAGAAGGCATAGTGGCCTTTTCGGTTCTTGTTGATTTTGTAGGCCATTGTTTTGACGCCCCAATACTCGTGCTCGACGAGTTTGCCGCCGTTGTCAGCGAGGACGGTGCCAAAATGTTCGATAAGGCCTTCAGCTTGCGTGTTGGACAAGTCCTGACGCGCAATCATAACATGCTCATATAGCGGCATGTGTGCTCCATTCATGTTCTCAGCGCATTTCATAGGGCAGGGATATGACTTGCCGTCCCCACCCACGAGAGACTACGCGGTTAAATCTTTACGGCAAGATGGGGCCTTATACATCCATAGGCCTGTGAAGCAAGGGGCAAACGACCATTTCCAAGCGCTTTAACCGACGTCCTTCAGAGGGGAAATTCATATTGGTTAACGTAACCTTAAGGTTGTCATGGGACCGCCGAAATCTCGCGCAGATTAACGGTCAACTTGGCCTCACTTAAGGCAAAGGGAATGCACATGACTGATATTTCAGGTTTTCAAGGGCGTACCGTACCAGTTTCTCAAGGTTTCAACGACATAGCAGACCAATTATTGACTGAAACCTACTGGGGTTTCACCGTCAAGAACACGCAACGCGCGTCATCAATCGTGCAACTGTCACAAGCCGTATCGGTTGTGATGGGTGCTGGGTTCGCAGCGGCCACTCTCGGACTGTGGATTGTTCCATCGGTGGCGTTTCAAACGGATTCTGCGCTCATTCGGGCAGGGGCCAGCGTTTTCTTCGTCATCTTCAGCTTCTTCTTCATCTCCTACGCAAATCGGGGCACTGTTTCTGAGTTGCAAATTGATCTGTCGCTTGGCGAAGTACGCGAAGTTTTGCGACATCGCAGCGGGAGTTCAAGCTTGCTGGCGCATTACGGTTTTGATGCCTTCACCGGGTTAAGTATCGATCGGTCCAGCGGCAGCCCGCTGCAAGTCAAATTGATCTTGCACCACCAAGATGAAGCGCATGATCTTGTCGTCGCAACAGGGAACGAGCCTCAGATTGGCAAGCTATTCGGGCGGCTAGAGCGTGACCTGCTGCGGAGCGAAGGATCGCGACCCCTTGCTGCGGTTTCGCCGAAGCCCTTAACTTAACCGGTTCCTGCGCGAACAGGACCTGTTCGCAAGTGCGCAATTGCTCTGAATTTGGTGATGGCCCACATTGCGTCATCACCAATCAGGAGTGCATAACATGTACAAATTAATCTCTGCCGCGGCCCTTCTGGCCGTTCTTTCGACTTCCGCAATTGCCGCACCAGAAGCCTACACACTGGACGCAAGCCACAGCCAGATCGTATTTAACTACAATCACTTGGGTTATTCTACAAGCTACGGCATGTTCTCTGGTTTCAACGGCGAAATCCAATTCGACCAAGAAGATCCAGCTGCATCCTCGGTCACTGTTTCCTTCCCTGTGAAAACCATGCTGACAGGCTGGCAAGAGCGTTTCGATCACTTCATGTCGCCCGACTTTTTTGACGCGACAGACGAAGAGATAGTCACATTCACCTCGACATCTATCGAGGTCACAGGCGAAGGCACTGCATTGATCACTGGCGATCTGACGTTGAACGACGTGACAAAATCTGTCGTGCTTGATGCGAAACTGAACCAAGTAGGCGACCACCCGATGGCTGGCAAACCTTGGGCTGGCTTTGACGCGACAACAACATTGCTGCGCTCTGACTATAACCTTGGTCAGTTTGCGCCGTTTGTGAGCGACGAAGTTGTCGTGAATATCTCGGTTGAGGCGATGAAGGCTGAATAAGTACTTTTAAGTTCTAAAAGAAAAAAGGCCGCGCGTTAATCGCGCGGCCCTTTTTTGTTAACGGGTTGCTGTCAGATTGATTGTCACATCAACACCAAACCCAAGGTTGCTCTCGTCTGCCATGCTTTCGCCAATCGCAAAGTCGCGACGATCCAGCGACACGGTGCCAACCATCGTGGCGGTATCCGCGTCGAGCGTCAGATCAAAGGGTAGTGTGACAGGCACGCGGGCACTTTTTATCGCCAATGTCCCTTCGGCCAGATAGACCCCTTCAAGCTTCACCAAATCGGCGGTGAATGTCGCGATTGGGAATGTCACGAGGTCAAAGAAGTCTTTCCCCATTGCCTGATCGCTGACCGATCCAAGCGTCAACGTCCCGACATTGATCGTTGTCTCGACACTTCCCACGGACCCGGTCGCGTTTTCATCAAACGTAATCGCAGCAGTCCAATCATCGAATTGACCCGTGACCACATTCCCCAATTGCGTGACCGAGATTGCGATTGTGCCGTCATGTACGGTCCATTCCGAACTCACGGTAGATAAGCTGGGGGAAGAGATCGTTTTTTCTTGCCCCAAAATCCCGAATGAAGCCCCGATTCCCGCAACGGCGGCATAGATCGCCAAAGCAATCATGGCGGAGTTTCGGTGCACGCCCTGTGCACGCGCGGTGTACGCATTGTGACCGAACCACATGCGCCGCAAGGTCTCATCTTTGTCAATCACGTGATGCTTCATCGCACCCGCAAAATGCAGCAGGATCGAGACAACCATCACCTTGCTCCAAAGCCAGTGAAGCCCGCCGAAAAAGTCGGAAACTGTTGGATCTACAGGAATAAATGGCAGGTGGTTCGCAAAAGGAATCCAGATCGGCGCAGACGCGGCAGCGGCAGAGTGGTGAATCCAGCCTGTCAGCGGAACCAGCACCAGCGAGATGTAAAGCAGCCAATGCACCACCTCTGCTAACAAAGTCTCAACGCGCCGTTCGGGGTGCAATGGGGCGGGTTTGGTCTGCGTCAATGCGTAGGCAATCCGCGCGAGAGCCACCAAAAACACCGCCACACCCAGTGTTTTGTGCATGGAAAATAGCAGTGTTTTGGTCGCGATTTGCGCGTCCGTCTCGAAGGGCGCATCCGAGGCAAGGATGCCTAACGGAATAATTGACACCACCAATAGCGCCGTAAGCCAATGAAATATCTTGGTTTTTGTGGAATAAGCAGTCTCGGTCATAGCCGTCATCTTTCTCATAGGAATGTTAAGTTAACCCTAAATTGCCTGCGCTTTTTGCGAAACACGCACCTGCGCTCAATCCCTGTGCATCTTTGCATTACCTTGTGTCAGCTACATACAGCGGTTAATCCTTTGACAAAGCAAAGAACAAGGAGAAGTCCTCATGCGGGCATTTGTATTTCCAGGGCAGGGCGCTCAGACCATTGGGATGGGTAAGGCGCTTGCCGATGCTTACCCCAGCGCGCGGGCCGTTTTTGACGAGGTCGACGAGGCCTTGGGCGAGAAGCTTTCCACGCTGATTTGGGAGGGTGATATCGCTGATTTGACCCTGACGAAAAACGCGCAACCTGCTCTTATGGCAACATCTTTGGCCGCGATGCGGGCCTTGGAATCAGAAGGCGTTACAATCGATATGGCATCGTTTGTGGCAGGTCACTCGCTTGGCGAATATTCCGCCCTCGCTGCCTCTGGCGCGTTAACGATTGCCGACACAGCCCGCCTTTTGCGCATCCGCGGCACCGCAATGCAAGAAGCCGTCCCCGTCGGAGTGGGCGCGATGGCGGCCCTTTTGGGGCTTGATTTCGAGACGGCGCAGGCCGTGGCCGAGGAGGCTGCACAGGGCGAGGTTTGCCAAGCAGCTAATGACAATGATCCGAGCCAAGTTGTTGTTTCTGGGCATAAAGATGCGGTTGAGCGGGCCTTGGTGATTGCCAAGGAGAAGGGCGCAAAGCGTGCGCTTTTGCTACCTGTTTCCGCGCCATTCCACTGCGCTTTGATGGCACCTGCTGCGTCCGTCATGGCCGAAGCGCTTGACGACGTAAATATTAATGCGCCTGCCGTGCCATTGGTGGCAAATGTGATCGCTTCGGCGGTTTCAGACCCGACACGGATTCGCGCATTGCTTGTGGATCAGGTGACGGGCTCTGTGCGCTGGCGCGAGAGCGTTTTGTATATGGCAAAACAAGGGGTTACCGAAGTTTGGGAGATTGGCGCAGGCAAAGCCTTGATCGGCATGATCCGCCGCATTGATAAAGACCTCACCACGGGTGCCGTTGGCGCGCCTGATGATATTGCAGCGGCTGTGGCCGCAATGACTGCCGCTTAAGCGGAAAGGGATATAGATGTTTGATTTAACAGGTAAAAATGCACTCGTGACTGGCGCCTCTGGCGGCATTGGCGGGGCAATCGCAAAGGCGCTGCATGCTCAAGGCGCAACTGTTGCGCTATCTGGTACACGCGTTGAACCGCTTGAGGCATTGGCTACTGAGCTTGGCAGCCGAGCCCATGTTCTGCCGTGTAACCTCAGCGATGCGGAAGCCGTAAATGCTCTGCCAAAACAAGCGGTTGAGGCGATGGGATCACTGGATATTTTGGTCAATAACGCAGGCATCACCCGTGATAACCTGTTCATGCGTATGTCGGATGATGAATGGTCAAGCGTTTTGGACGTGAACCTGACGTCGACAATGCGCCTATGCAAAGGGGCGATCCGTGGCATGATGAAGGCGCGTTGGGGCCGAATTATCAATATTTCCTCGGTGGTTGGCGCAACGGGTAACCCCGGGCAAGCGAACTATGCCGCATCCAAGGCCGGTATGGTCGGCATGTCAAAATCCATCGCCTATGAGGTCGCAAGCCGTGGGATTACGGTGAATTGCGTGGCCCCTGGATTTATTACGACGGCGATGACAGAAAAGCTGACGGATGATCAAAAATCGGGTATTTTGACGAATGTGCCAGCAGGACGCATGGGCGATTCTGATGAAATTGCAGCCGCTGTTGTCTATCTGGCCAGCGTTGAGGCTGCTTACGTTACAGGGGCGACTTTGCATGTGAACGGTGGTATGGCCATGTTCTAAAGGGTGGCAACACCCGAAGTGTGGAAAGCGTTTGCCTGAGGTGAAATTCCTGTTATAGCCCACGCAGATCGTTGAGAGGCGCACCTAACGTGACGTAAGTTGCGGAGTTGCAAGTTTCGGAAAGCGCCCTTAAATGGGCAAACGTGCTGCCCCTCGGGGCAATCAAACTGGGCGAAAGCCTGAAAAGAACTCAGGGTGTGAACCCAGAAAAAACGTGAGGAATTTGACATGAGCGACGTCGCAGATCGTGTACGTAAGATCGTAGTAGAGCACCTTGGTGTGGAAGAAGACAAAGTTGTCGAATCCGCATCGTTCATCGATGATCTGGGTGCAGACAGCCTTGATACAGTTGAACTGGTTATGGCTTTTGAAGAAGAGTTTGGCATCGAGATCCCAGACGACGCAGCCGAGACTATCCAGTCCTTTGGTGACGCCGTTAAGTTCATCACTGAAGCTCAGTAAGCTTAATATTAATTTCAAAAAACGGCGTTCTTTCGGGGGCGCCGTTTTTTATTGCCTATTTTGCGGTGAACAGAGAGTTTCAACGAAAGCACTGCGCAGGGGGGTATGAAATCGTACCCCGAGGTAGTGTGGATTGTGCCAGCTGACCTTTGCCTTGTACCACGTGTTTATGATCCATACTTCGACAGTGTGTTCGTTGTCTTCGACATCGATTTGGATTTTTGCACCATTGCAACTGATGTCGAGAATGACCGCGCGTTTGGTCATGTGTCCGTAGTTGATTTGGGTCTCGATGTAGCAATGAAACCGCTTTGATCGCCGCTTTTTGCGGTTGCGCCACGCGACGCCAAACGCATAAACTCGAAATCCTACTGCCAAGAAGAGCACGATAGCGGCCAGTACTGTCGCACTCCCTGTGAAGGTGATCTTGCGTGCACCTTGATCTTGTTTGATGGAGGATGTGACTCTTTGGGTTCCGTTTGATGTGCCTTCGGAGGTCTGTTGGTTGCACCGCAACCGCGGTAAAATGCGCCCGACCACCTCTTGCTGAGGTGCGAAGCTGGGCCTCGCAAAATAGTTTTCCACCATGTTCACATCTCGTTTGACCAAAATGAGGGCCAATTGTTGGGCGTAAGTCATGTAGGACTCGAGTGTGGCAACCTCAAATGTGGATAGTTTTCCGCCATGGGCGGATTTGATTTGATCACCATCAAGGCGCGCCACCTCACTCACCAAGAGTGCCGCGTCGCGTGATGCAAAGCGGTTGTCACCTGCGCTGGCGAGCCGCATTTCTGCAAATTGAATGCGCTCAATGGCGTCGAAGACCGAACAATTCACCTCAGCCTCTGCCCGAAACGGCAGGATACATAGAATTATTATCATGACTAAGTGGTTGAGGCGCATTGCGTTCTTTCCCAGTGGTTAGCGAACCCTATGCAAAACTGGTTAAGGTGGAATGAAACTTTGTGCCCCGAGGCGCTCAAACGCCTTGCTGCTCTTGCCCCTGAGCTATTCGCTGGGTTATCAAAGCTGTGAAAGCCGCAAAAAAGGTGAGGGCAAAATATGCGTCGAGTAGTAGTCACAGGATTAGGTTTGGTCACGCCGCTGGCGGATGGCGTCGAGGAAAGCTGGAAGCGCCTTCTTGCCGGGCAGTCTGGTGCTGGGCCGATCACGAGTTTTGATGCGAGCGCGCTGGCGACGACTTATGCCTGCGAAGTTCCGCGTGGCGACGGGTCTGACGGTACGTTTAACCCAGATACTTATATGGCGCCGAAGGATCAGCGTAAGGTTGATGATTTCATCCTGTTCGGGATTGCGGCAGCTCAGCAGGCTGTTGAGGATTCTGGCTGGATGCCGACCGAAGAGGCTGATTTGGTCCGCACAGGTGTGCTGATTGGCTCTGGCATTGGTGGCTTGAAGTCGATTGCCGAGACCGCCGTGATGATTAAGGAAAAGGGTCCGCGTCGCGTGTCGCCGTTCTTTATTCCCGGTGCATTGATCAACTTGATCTCTGGTCAGGTTGGTATTCGCTATGGATTTAAAGGTCCGAACCATTCGGTTGTGACGGCTTGTTCGACAGGTGCCCATGCAATTGGTGATGCGACCCGTTTGATTAAGTATGGCAACGCCGACGTGATGGTTGCTGGTGGTGCAGAGGCTGCGATCTGTGAGATTGGCATTGCGGGCTTTAACGCCTGTAAGGCGCTGTCGACTAAGCGTGCGGATGATCCGACGAAGGCATCGCGCCCATATGATGCAGACCGTGATGGGTTCGTCATGGGCGAGGGCGCTGGCGTTGTTGTGCTGGAAGAGTACGAGCACGCCAAGGCGCGTGGCGCGAAGATTTACGCGGAAGTGATCGGTTACGGCCTGTCGGGTGACGCCTATCACATCACAGCCCCATCCGAGAGCGGTGAAGGTGGTGAGCGCTCCATGCGGATGGCGCTGGATGACGCGGGGCTGACACCTGCGGATATCGACTACATCAACGCGCATGGCACATCGACGATGGCGGACACCATCGAATTGGGCGCTGTTGAGCGCATGATGGGTGATGCGGCAGGCAAGGTCACGATGTCATCGACGAAGTCTGCCACTGGTCACCTTTTGGGGGCTGCAGGTGCGATTGAGGCTGTGTTCTCGATCTTGGCTATTCGCGATCAGGTGGCACCGCCAACGATCAACCTTGATAATGTCGCTGTTGAGACAAAGGTCGATCTGGCCCCAAATGCCAAGCGTGAGCGCAAGATCAATGTGGCCTTGTCGAACTCGTTTGGCTTTGGCGGCACGAATGCCAGCGTTCTGTTCGGAAAGCTTGATTGATGTGGCGTCACATTGCGTCTAACGCGCTGACGTTTTTCATTGTTCTGCTGTTTTTGTTTGCTGGCGGCATTAGTTTTGCCGTTAAAAAGTACAGTGCTGCCGGTCCTTTGGAACAGGCGATCTGTTTGCAGGTCAAGAGTGGTGCGAACATGCGTGCCGTCGCACTTGATTTGCAGGCTCAGGGGGCTGTTGCTTCGGCCAATGTTTTACGGATTGGTGCCGATTATGCCGACAAAACGGGCCAGTTGAAGGCGGGGAGCTTTCTTGTTCCTGCAAAAGCCTCGATGGAAGAGATCGTTGATATCGTCACCCGTGGCGGTGGAAACACCTGCGGGACCGAGGTAGTTTTCCGTATCGGCGTGACGCAGAGCGATATTTTGGTGCGTGAGTTAGACCCTGCGACGAACCGCTTTATCGAGGTTGCGAAGTTTGACCCGACGGTTGAGGAAACGCCCGAGGAATATACGTCGACAGTTGCTGATGCTGATACGTTGTTCCGATTAGCTGTGGCTGAAGGTGTGACAAGCTGGCAAGTTGTCGATGCGATGTCGCGGGTTGAGTTGCTTGAGGTCGACACGACTGAGGTGCCCGCGGAGGGTATTTTGGCGCCTGATAGCTATGATTTCAAGAAAGGCACGGCAGTTTCATCGCTTTTGGAGCGGATGGAATCCAGCCAATCGCGCATTTTGGCCGAAGCATGGGCTGGCCGTGTTGACGGGTTGCCATTGGCGACACCTGAAGAGGCGTTGATTTTGGCGAGTTTGATTGAGAAGGAAACTGGGGTGCCGACGGAACGTCGTCAGGTGGCCAGCGTCTTTGTCAACCGTTTGAACCAAGGGATTAAGCTGCAAACGGACCCTGCTGTTATCTACGGGATTACCAAGGGCGAGGGCGTTTTGGGCCGTGGTTTGCGCCGGAGCGAATTGAACCGCGAGACGCCTTGGAACACCTATCAGATCCCCGCATTGCCGCCGACACCGATTGCGAACCCAGGGCGGGCGAGTATTGAAGCGGCCCTTGATCCAGACACGACAGAGTTTATCTTCTTTGTGGCGGACGGCACTGGTGGGCATGCGTTTGCCGTGACCTTGGCGGATCATAACCGCAATGTGGCCGAGTGGCGCAAGATCGAAGCGGCTGCTGCAGCGGCGGCGGCTGACGGCGGTTAAACACCTGTAAAAGTGTAGATTTTCTGAATGGGGCGTCCGATGGGGCGCCCCGTTTGTTTTGACTTTTGGCCTATTTTCAGATAGTGTGAACAGCATGCTAGGGGGCCCAAGTGGTGGTGAAATTACGCACCTCAACTGGCAGAGGTGGTCGCGGGAATTTGGACCAAGCCCATGCGGCGGACAAATTTCGCAAACGGATTGGGCGTGCGCATTTGCCTTATGGCAACGGGACCTTAGCTGCGGCTTGCCAGCATCATCCCAAACATCCGATGCCAATCCATTGCGATGCGAATTACCTTGCCAGTATGGAGGCCGTTATTCGTGGGCTCTTGGCACGGCAAACCCATGCAAATGCGTGATAATGCCTATCACAGGTTTGTTCTTGGCAATTCGTGACTATGTAAGTTAGGACAGTTGCTAAACGAAAGGACAGATTATGGCCGTATCACCACTCTCAATGAGCAAGTTGGACCCTGTCTGGGAGCGTATCCGCGTCGAGGCTGCTGAGGCCGTCGCCAAAGAATCGCTGATGGGCGGCATGGTGCATAGCAGCATTCTGCACCACGAAACCTTTGAGGCTGCACTTGCGCACCGTATCGCGATGAAATTGGCCTCGCCTGAAATGTCCGAGCAGATTTTGCGTGAACTGGCCGATGAGGCGATGGCGGCGGATGCGACTTTGGCAGCCTCCGCACGGGCAGATATCGTGGCGGTTTTGGACCGCGATCCCGCTTGCCAGCGGATGATCCAGCCACTGCTGTTTTTTAAAGGCTTTCAGGCCATTCAGTCGTATCGCCTTGGTCATTGGTTGTGGAAACAAGGCCGTCTTGATCTGGCCTATTTCATGCAGATGCGGATTAGCGAAGTCTTTGGCGTCGATATCCATCCGGCTGCAAGGATCGGCAAGGGCATCATGATAGACCACGCTCATTCCATCGTGATTGGTGAAACTGCGGTTGTCGGTGATAATGTGTCGATGCTGCACTCGGTCACGCTTGGCGGGACTGGCAAAGAGCATGACGACCGCCACCCAAAGATTCAGGACGGTGTTTTGATCGGGGCGGGGGCGAAAGTTTTAGGCAATATCGTGATTGGCCATTGCAGCCGCATTGCTGCGGGCTCAGTGGTGCTTGAGGCCGTGCCGCCGATGAAGACCGTTGCTGGCGTGCCTGCGCGGATTGTGGGCGAGGCGGGCTGTGCTCAGCCTTCCATTGCGATGGACCAGTTTTTCAAAGACCAACAATAACGCATTGATCTAAAAATAAAAAAGGCCGGGCGTAATGCTCGGCCTTTTTAGTTTTGAATGGCCTGCATTTAAGCAAGCATTGTCATCGGGTTCTCAAGATTGTCCTTGATCGCATTGAGCAAGTTCGCACCCAACGCCCCATCAATCACGCGGTGATCGACAGACAATGTGGTCGACATCACGATGCCAACGGTCAACTCACCATCAGCGCCAACAATCGGCTTTTTCACACCAGCACCGACGGCCAAGATGGCCGAATGTGGAGGGTTAATGATCGCATCAAAGTTATCGATGCCGAACATGCCGAGGTTGGAAATCGCGAAGCTGCCGCCTTGGTATTCATGCGGCGCAAGCTTGCGGTCGCGGGCGCGTGTGGCGAGATCTTTCATCTCGAAAGACAGAGCAGACAGCGACTTCATCTCGCTGTCGCGCAAGACTGGTGTAAACAAGCCACCTTCAATCGCCACGGCCACAGCCACGTCGGATTTGGTGAACTTCAAGGTGCGATCACCTGCCCAAACGGCGTTGGCTTCTGGCACTTGCTGGAGAGCAAGTGCACAGGCCTTGATGATGAAATCGTTGACCGACAGCTTGACGCCACGGCCTTCGAGTTGCTTGTTCAACTGGCTACGAAACATCATCAGCGCATCAAGGTTGATGTCGCGGCGCAGATAGAAGTGCGGCACGGACTGCTTTGCTTCTGTCAGACGAGAAGCAATGATCTTGCGCATCCCGTCGAGTTTGACCTCTTCGAACGGACGACCTTCATACATCTTGATCACAGCATCAGATGACGGATCAGAGGCCATCGCAGTCGCTGGTGCAGCAGAGGCCGCAGCAGCTGGAGCAGCAGCCTTTGGCGCAGCAGTTGCGTTCTCAACGTCCGCTTTCACAATACGGCCATGCGGGCCAGAGCCTGCAATCGCGGAAAGGTCTAGACCCTTATCGGCCGCAATGCGGCGCGCCAATGGTGTTGCGAAAATGCGATTTTCGTCTTTGGCAGCAGAGGCCGCTGGGGCAGGGGATACCGCCGCCGCTGGGGCCGCCGCTTCTTCCTTTGGTGCAGCAGCCGCCGCAGCAGGTGCCGCAGACACGGACCCAATGTCAGATGCGCTTTCGCCATCCTCCAACAACACGGCGATGACGGCGTTGACTTTCACGCCTTCAGTACCTTCCGCTATGACGATCTTACCGATGACGCCTTCGTCAACGGCCTCAAACTCCATCGTGGCTTTGTCGGTTTCGATTTCGGCCAGAATGTCACCAGAGGAGACTTTGTCGCCCTCTTTCACGTGCCATTTCGCCAATGTGCCTTCTTCCATCGTTGGCGACAGGGCGGGCATCAGAATTTCTGTAGGCATGCTCTTATCTCCTTAACGGTAAGTTACTTTTTTGCAGGCGTCGACGACTTCATCGACAGTCAACAGCGCGTGCTTTTCAAGGTTTGCGGCATATGGCATCGGCACATCTTTACCTGTCAGGGTGATCACAGGTGCGTCGAGATAATCGAACGCCTCTTGCATGATCACACCACTGATAAATCCACCGACAGAGCCCTGCGGCCAGCCTTCTTCAACTGTCACACAGCGGTTCGTTTTGCGAACAGATGCAAGGATGGTCTCGGTGTCCATCGGACGGATTGTGCGCAGGTTGATAACCTCAGCAGAGATACCATCTTCGGCCAGCTTGTCAGCCGCAGCCAAGGCATAAGTCATGCCGATACTGAACGATACGATTGTGACATCAGTACCCTCACGCTCGATCTTGGCCTTGCCAAACGGAATGGTGAAATCGTCGACATCAGGTACATCAAACGACTTGCCGTACATGATTTCATTCTCAAGGAAGATCACGGGGTTATTGTCGCGGATCGCCGTTTTCATCAAACCCTTGGCATCTGCCGCAGAATAAGGTGACACGACCTTCAGGCCCGGAATTTGCATATACCAAGCGGTATAATCCTGAGAGTGCTGTGCACCCACGCGTGCTGCTGCACCGTTTGGACCACGAAACACCATAGGTGCGCCCATTTGACCGCCAGACATATAAAGCGTCTTAGCGGCAGAGTTGATAATGTGATCAACGGCTTGCATGGCGAAGTTAAACGTCATGAATTCCACAATCGGGCGCAGACCAGCCATCGCGGAACCAACCGCGATACCCGCAAAACCATGCTCGGTAATCGGCGTGTCAACAACGCGCTTGGGGCCAAACTCATCCAGCATGCCTTGCGAAATCTTATAGGCACCTTGGTATTCGCCGACCTCTTCACCCATCAGGTAAACAGTCTCGTCGCGGCGCATTTCCTCGGACATGCCCTCGCGCAGTGCTTCACGCACAGTCATCTGCTTCATCTTGGTGCCTTCAGCCCAATCGGGGCTTTGTGGCACAGACGTTGCAACGGGCCCTTTCGCCTCGGCAGGTGCTTTTGCCGCAGCAGGGGCCGCAGCTTCCGCAGGTGCAGACGACGCAACAGCTGCAGACGCATCCTCACCGTCCTCAAGCAGCACAGCAATTGCAGTGTTCACTTTGACGCCTTCGGTGCCAGCAGCAATCAGGATCTTGCCGATGACGCCTTCGTCAACCGCTTCAAACTCCATCGTCGCTTTGTCAGTTTCGATTTCGGCCAGAATGTCACCGCTAGAGACGGTATCACCTTCTTTGACCAACCATTTTGCCAGTGTGCCTTCTTCCATTGTGGGGGAGAGGGCGGGCATTAGAATTTCAATAGCCATGTGTCGTAATCCCCTTACTGGTCTGCATAGATGTCGGTCCAAAGCTCTGACAAATCAGGCTCTGGACTGGTTTTCGAGAATTCGGCGGCATCGTTGACGATCGCCTTGATCTCTTTATCAATCGCCTTGAGGTCGTCCTCACTGGCGTGCTTTCCTGTCAGCAGCATATCGCGAACCTGATCGATTGGGTCACGCTCGTCTTTCATCTTTTGCACTTCTTCACGTGTGCGATACTTCGCAGGGTCAGACATGGAGTGACCACGGTAACGGTATGTTTTCACTTCCAAAATGTAGGGGCCTTTGCCAGAGCGGCAATGTGCAACCGCACGCTCGCCCGCAGCCTTCACGGCCAGAACATCCATGCCGTCCACTTCTTCACCAGGGATTCCGTAAGCGGCACCGCGCTCCCACAGGGATGGGGACTTGGTGGAACGCTTAACGCTCATACCCATCGCATATTGGTTGTTCTCGATCACAAAGACGACGGGCAAATCCCAAAGCTCGGCCATGTTATATGTCTCGTAAACCTGACCTTGGTTTGCAGCACCGTCACCAAAATAGGCGAACGTCACGCGGCCATTGCCCAAGTATTTGTCAGCAAACGCCAGACCCGCACCAAGAGGGACCTGTGCTGCAACAATGCCGTGGCCGCCATAGAAATGTTTCTCTTTCGAGAACATATGCATGGAGCCGCCTTTGCCTTTTGAGTAACCGCCGGTACGGCCTGTCAACTCGGCCATCACACCCTTTGGGTCCATGCCACAGGCCAACATATGGCCATGGTCACGGTAAGAAGTGACGCGCTTGTCGCCTTCCTCTGCTGCGGCTTCCAGGCCCACAACAACGGCTTCTTGGCCGATATAAAGGTGACAGAAACCACCGATGAGGCCCATGCCATACAACTGGCCCGCTTTCTCTTCAAAGCGCCGGATCAACAGCATTTCACGGTAATGTCCCATTAGCTCTTCAGCTGAGACGTTCGGTTTGGCATCTGCCTTTTTGGCTGACATGCATTTCCTCCAACGCGAAAGTAAATTTAGTTTAGTATTAAACTATCTTTACACGACTGCCAAAGGAATTGCGAGAGCCAATCTTACGCCAAGTCAACCAGTAAGATTATAGGAGGGTTTCGCCTAGCGAATAACGATCTCATCTGCGCGGATCAGACCAAGCACATCGCGGGCTTGCTGGTCCAAAAGGTCGAGATCGAGGTAGGTATCAGAGAGGCGGTGCGTCAGGTTTTCCATCCGCGTCACTTCAGCCTGAACCAACACCAGCTCATCTTCCAGCGCGCGCTTCTCGGCCAAGATTTCACTACGACGGAATACGCCATAGTCACCTTGCACAGCGGCAAAGGTGAAATAGAGGCCCAACAAAATGGCCCCTCCGAAATATAACAAAGTGCCCATCGCGGGGCGGCTGCGTTTGATCATTGTTCTGCCTCACTGTCACCTCTTGCGGGTGACTACCCAAGGGAATCGCATATTTGATTCGCCTTAGGAATCCCTTTCGTGACGAATTCGCCAGAAAATGAGCAAAGTGAGTCTTTTATGCGATAGAGGCCTGATAGATCGCGTCGATCGTGCCCGCGATTGCCGCGTTGAACTCATCATCTGATTGCTGGGCGGACAGACCTTCGGTCAATGCGCGTGAAAAGCTGGCGATGATGCCTGCGTTCTTTGCCAATCGCGCATTGGCCTCATCGCGGGAATAGCCACCAGAAAGGGCCACAACACGCACAACACGTGGATGGGCAACAACTGGCGCGTAAATACCAGCCACCTCTGGCAAGGTGAGTTTCAACATCACATGGCTGTCAGCAGGCAGCGCGTCGAGGTGCTTGAGCACGGCACTCAGTAACAACTTTTCGGCGTCAGCCTTATCCGCGATGGAAATCGTGATCTCTGGTTCAATGATCGGCACGAGGCCAGCGGCAACGATTTGTGCACCAATTTCAAACTGTTGCGCTACAATCGCCTCGATGCCTGCTGCATTGGCCGCACCAATGACAGAGCGCATCTTGGTCCCAAACATGCCCGCCTTCACGGCACGCGCCAAAAGCGTATCGAGTCCGTCGATTGGTTTCATTAACTGTACGCCGTTGTGCGCGTCCATCAGGCCCTTATCGACCTTCAGGAACGGAACAACGCCTTGATCGTTCCAAAGCGCTTGTGCGGCAGGTTTGCCGCCAATCTCGCGGTCCATCGTCATTTCAAACAGGATCGCGCCGACGACTTTGTCACCTGTAAAGGCGGGGGCATTCACAATGCGGCTGCGCATCTGGTGCATCAGGGCAAACATCTCGTCGTCATTGGCGTAAGCGTCGCCGTTGATGCCGTAGAGAGCGAGAGCCTTGGGTGTGGAGCCACCACTTTGGTCGAGAGCGGCGATAAAGCCTTTGCGGTTGCGAACTTGTTCAAACTGCGCTTGATCGACCATAATAAAAGGCTCCTGTGAATTTCCCATAGGGTGTTCATAGGAGCCTGATATTGTTTACACAATTATGGTTACGCTACCGTTAGCGCAATCAAGTGTTGAGTGCGGCAACGCCGGGCAGCTCTTTGCCTTCCATCCACTCAAGGAACGCACCGCCAGCCGTGGAGATGTAGGTAAAGTCGGCCGCAGCACCTGCTTGGTTCAGCGCCGCTACCGTATCACCGCCTCCAGCAACCGAAATTAGCTTCTTCGCTTTGGTCAGTTTCGCGGCGGCCAGCGCCGCTGCATTCGTCGCCGCATCAAAGGGTTCAATCTCAAACGCGCCAAGCGGGCCATTCCAGATCAATGTCTTCGCGTTGGCCAAAACGCCCTCAATATAGGCAACCGTCGCAGGGCCCGCATCCAAGATCATCGCATCCGCAGGGCAGGCGTCAGGGGCGACAGTTTCGCTTGCCGCGCCCGCCTTAAATTCACGCGCCACAACGATATCGCGCGGCAGGATGATTTCACAGCCAGCAGCCTCGGCCTTCGCCAAAATCTCGCGCGCCGTGTCCGCCAGATCATGTTCGCAAAGGGATTTGCCAACATTGATGCCTTGCGCCGCAAGGAATGTGTTTGCCATGCCGCCGCCAATCACCAAATGATCGACCTTGCCAACAAGGTTACCCAACAGGTCCAGCTTTGTGGACACCTTCGCGCCACCAACAACAGCAACAACAGGCCGCTTGGGCTTGCCTAAAGCAGCCTCAAGCGCGCTGAGTTCCTCTTCCATCAAGCGACCCGCGCACGATGGGCGCAGCTTTGAAATCGCCTCGGTGCTGGCGTGGGCGCGGTGGGCGGCAGAAAACGCATCGTTCACGTAGACATCACAAAGGGTGGCTAAGCGCTTGGCGAACTCAGGGTCATTGGCCTCTTCACCGGGGTTAAACCGCAGGTTTTCAAGCAACAAAACCTCGTCATCTACCATTTCCTTCACCGCATCGCGGTAATCGCTATCGGCGAATGTGACAGGCACACCCAGCTCTTCGGCCACAAATGGCGCGATGTGGATCAGGGACATTTCCTCGACGACTTTGCCCTTTGGGCGACCGTAGTGGGCCATCAAGATGACCTTACCGCCAGCGTCCTGAATGTCGTAAACCGTGTCGGCAATGCGGGAAATACGGGTCATGTCGGTCACGACGCCATTCTCCATCGGCACGTTAATATCCACACGGACCAGCACGCGTTTGCCGTTGAGGTCCATATCGTCGAGTGTCTTCCAAGCCATTTGCATCTCCAAGCGAGCAGAATTTTGCTCTTCATTGCGGCAGATGGGCTGCTAGGTCAACCTCGCGCCTTGGCAATCACGGTTTTGCGCCATATGTAGCTGGGCAACGCGATATATAAAACAGGAGCCCATCATGGCCGATATTACAGATCCAGAGAACACAATCATCATGACGTTGAAAGACGGCGATGTGATCATCCAGTTGCTGCCAGATGTGGCCCCAGCTCACACAGCCCGCATGAAAGAATTGGCCCGCGCAGGCGCCTATGACAACGTGGCCTTCCACCGCGTCATCGACGGCTTCATGGCGCAAACAGGCGACGTGCAGCACGCGAACATGGAAAAAGACTACAACCCTGGCCGCGCTGGCACAGGTGGGTCCGACTTGGGCGATGTGAAAGCTGAATTCTCTAAGGTGCCACACGCACGCGGTTCCTTGGGCGCTGCACGCTCTGCGAACCCAGATTCCGCGAACTCCCAGTTCTTCATCAACTTCAAAGACAACGATTTCCTGAACGGCCAATACACCGTTTACGGCAACGTGATCTCTGGCATGAAGCTTGTAGACAACATCGCAAAGGGCGAGCCACCTGCGAACCCTGATCGTATGATCTCTGTTAAGGTTGCCGCAGATGTTTAAGCTTGCAGCAGTGATGGCGCTTGTTGCGGGCCCAGCATTTGCAACAGGCCTTGAGATTGACGTCGGAGGCGAGGCCAATGGCACAATCAAGATCGACCTGTTTGAGGATACAGCACCGCTGCACGTCGCTCAGATTGTGGCGATTGCGCAAGCTGGTGACTATGACGGCGTGGTGTTTCACCGTGTGATCGAAGGTTTCATGGCGCAAACGGGCGACGTGGAATTCGGCAAGGGCGAGGACACATCCCGCGCTGGTATGGGCGGTTCAGCACTACCTGATATCCCAGCCGAGTTCTCCGACAAGCCGTTTGCGCGTGGCATCGTCGGCATGGCGCGTAGCCAGAACCCCAACTCTGCAAACTCGCAGTTCTTCATCATGTTCGATCAGGGTGATTTCTTGAACGGTCAGTACACCGTCGTTGGTGAAGTCACCGAAGGCATGGAGATCGTTGATCAAATCAAGCTTGGCACGGGTGGCAATGGCGCCGTTGTTGGCGCGCCTGACAAAATGGTTGCCGTGCGCGTTACCGAATAAACCATTTCACCTAGCCCTCTCACAGTTTCGCGAGGGGGCTAGGCGACACTACCCCGCATCGTCACACTCCGACCAAATGATCGGAGAGACCCATGCGCCTATTTCCCCTTATCGCCAGCTTTTGCCTCTCGGCCAGCCAAGGGCTGTCTGATCCTACGTTTTGGGTACATGAATGGCCAAACACCGACTTTGAGACCACAAGCGTTACCAGCTGGGTCGAAATTCTCTCGGGTGGCCCTGCGAAGGACGGCATTCCCGCGCTCAACGATCCGACATTTCACACGGTGGCAAATGAGACCGCGTTACAGCCCCGCGAACCTGTCATCACCCTTGAGATCGCAGGCGAGACGCCCCGCGCTTACCCGATCCGCTACCTCACATGGCATGAGATCGTGAATGATACCGTGGGCGGCATCCCCGTCGCCGTCACTTTTTGCCCGCTGTGCAATTCAGGGATCACATTTGACAGACGCACCACAGCGGGCACGCTAAGCTTTGGCGTCTCTGGTAAGCTGCGCAATTCCGATATGATCATGTTTGACCGCGAGACTGAAAGCTGGTGGCAGCAGGCCATCGGCGAGGGGATTGTTGGCAAGCTCACAGGTGTGGAACTGGAAACGCTCCCGTCATGGATGGAAAGCTGGGAGACATTCCAGATCCGCAACCCCGAAGGGTTGGTCATGGATCAACCTAATTTTTCCCGCGACTACGACGCGAACCCCTATGTGCAATACGACAGCTTGCACCGGCCATTCCTTTATTCTGGCGAACTACCGCCCCACGATATCCCCGCGTTGGCCCGCGTGGTGCGTGTCGGAGACCGCGCTTGGCCTTTGACGCGATTGGCCGAAGAGGGGACGGTTACCCAAGCAGGTATCACGCTCACCTGGGTCTCAGGCCAAGCCTCCGCGCTCGATGATGCCCGCATTTCAGACGGCAAAGACGTCGGCAACGTGCGCGTGCAAGACGCAGCAGGAAACGACATCGTCCATGACGTGATGTTCGCTTTTGCGTTCCACGCGTTCTGGCCGAAAGGTCAATGGATGACCCGACCCAACTAGGCTTGACTTGCGGCCCGCAGCCCTGTCCTTTGCGGCCATGGACCGTAAACCTCAAATAGATACATTCGGCGCAGTTGCCCTCACAGGCTTTGCGCTTCTGCTGGCGTTTAACCAAGTGGTGATCAAGGTCACCAATGGCGGGCTGCAACCGATTTTCTTTGCGGGTGTGCGCTCGGCCGGGGCCGTGATCTGCATTTATCTGTGGATGCGCTGGCGTGGCATTCCGCTGCAATTTCCGCCAAAAACCGTTCTGTTCGGGATCATCACAGGCACGGTTTTTGCCCTTGAATTCATGCTCCTATTCATCGCGCTTGATCTAACGACCGTGGGCCGATCTGGCGTGATCTTCTACTCAATGCCGCTCTGGATGGCGATCCTCGCGCATGTCTTTGTGGCAGGCGACAGGTTGACAATGCGCAAGGCGCTTGGCCTTGGGTTTGCGATTTCTGGCGTGGCTTGGGCCATCCTTGCGCGTGATAGCGGCGAGGCGAATATCTGGGGCGATCTGGCGGCTTTGGGGGCTGCCATCGGTTGGGCCGTGACGGCACTGCTGGCCAAAGCGTCACCGCTCAACAAAGTCCGCCCTGAAATGCAACTGATGTGGCAGGTCGGCGTCTCGGCCCCAATCCTGCTGATCGCCTCATTGTTTTACGGCGACCTGATCCGCGATCTGGCCCCGATCCACCTCTGGGGGCTCGCTTTCCAAATTGTGGTGGTCGTCAGCGCAGGCTTCATCTTCTGGCTCTGGCTGCTTTCGATCTACCCCGCCAGCGGCGTGGCCTCGTTTAGCTTTCTGTCGCCAGTGCTGAGCGTCGGCCTCGGCTGGCTTCTCTTGGGTGAAACAGTCGGGCCAAACCTGCTTGGCGCTCTTGTCCTTGTGGCCATTGGCATCATCCTGATCAATCGGCCAAAGCGGGTTAAGACAGCAAATCCGTCATAACCCTTTGATCGTCGGTCTGCGCAAAACCAACGCGTTTGCAAAATCGCGCTAATCGCTCGTCGCCATCGACGCGGACTTGTAGCGCTTGAATACCAGCAGGCCCGAGCGACACTGCAATGGCATGCAAAACCTCGGTCCCGATGCCACGACTACGCACGGAAGGGCGGATAAACACCTCTTCCACCCAGCCGATCATACCACCAAGGCGCACGGACCAGCCGAATGTAACCAGCACATAGCCCAAGGGCGCCCGTTGCGGGCCAATCAGCCAGACAGCGCCCAGAGGCGACCCTTCGAGCAGGGGGGCGGCCACACGTGCACGATGCTCATCGTCATAGTCCAAGCCGCATTCTTCGTGATAGCGGGCCATCAACGACAAAAGCCGCTCGTCGTCTTCAGGGCCGCCAAGGTTAATTGCAGTGCTCATAAGCGGGCCAATCTTTCGGTGAGGAGGGCAAAGAAGCCATCGGCGTTCAGGCTGCCCATGAACATAGCGTTGGGTTTGCGGTCAGTGACGCGCCACCAATCGGCGACGGTCATGCCAAGGGTGAGGTCGGACTGGGTTTCAATCTCGACGTTCACATGGCGACCCTCAAACAGGTCAGGCTGGATCAGATAGGCGATGACACAAGGGTCGTGCAATGGCGCCCCCTCTGATCCGTATTTCTCTTTGTCGAACCGCTCAAAGAAGTTGGTCCAAGCCGCCACCATATCACCAACCTTCGTTCCAAGCGCGCTAAATGCATCAACGCGGGCGTGGGTCGTGAGCGCATGGTGGGTCACATCAAGCGGCATCACCACGATCGGGATACCAGAGGCAAAGACGATCTTGGCTGCTTCGGGATCGACATAGATGTTGAATTCGGCGGCTGGGGTAATGTTGCCTACTTCAAAATAAGCGCCACCCATCAGCACAATTTCCTGCACCTTATCAACGATGTCAGGAGCCTTCTCAAATGCAGTCGCGATATTGGTCAGGGGGCCAAGCGGGCAGAGGGTGACAGTGCCCGCATCATGGGTGCGCAATGTCTCGATGATGAAATCCACCCCGTGTTGCGCTTGCAGCGGCATCGTCGGGTCGTCCATTTTCGGACCATCTAATCCCGTTTTGCCGTGCACATGCTCTGCGGTGACCAGCTTGCGCTTCATCGGCACGTCACAGCCCGCAAAGACCAAAGTCTCTGGCTTGCCTGCCAACTCGCACACGATCCGCGCGTTCTTTTCGGTCAATGGCAGCGGCACGTTACCCGCAACAGCCGTCACACCCAAAACGGTCACATCCTCAGGCGAGGCCAGCGCCAAAAGGATCGCGACAGCGTCGTCTTGTCCGGGGTCAGTGTCGATAATGATCTTGCGCGGTGCCATGGGATCGTGTCCTTACTTTTGAGACCACCACAGTGACGCGACAGGCGGGCAGGGGCAAGGGGTCAGACGCGCCCGTGGGCATCCAGCCGCGCATAAAGGGCGTCCGCATCAGGATGGCCCAATTCGAGCGCGTAGATATAGGCATAGGTCAGGAAGAAGCAGACGGTATTAATGTCATTGGTCTGATCCGCCGCTTGGGTATATAGGCCAACCAGCGCGCGACGATCATCGCGCGCATGGGCTGCCAGAATAGTGTCGTTCAGATCGCTCATGCGTCTTGTTTGTCGCGGTGTTCCTGCACTTTGCCAGCAACCCACGCGTGAAAGTTATGGGTCGGCCCATCCATCGCAGGGCTAAAGCGGCCCCCGTCAAACAGCGGCGAATGACGGCCCTTTTGCATGCCTTCAACAACAAAGATGTCCTCTTCAAACACAGTTTTCCAAAGATGGGCGTTACGCGAACGCATATCCTCAGAGGTCTTTGGCTCTGCGTAATAAAGGTGGATATGTTCAGTCGTGCTATTGAGCGTATTGGGTTGCAACACAATCGAGAAGCAGTGGTCGCGTTGCGCACCTAGCAAAACGTTAGGATAGATCGCGACATATTCCGCACCCGTATTCCATTTCTCATCCAAGCCTCTAAAATCAGGGAATACGGCATCATCTGGGCCCTGAAGCTGCTTATAAACAAGCGTGCCTTGACCCGAATATTTGTTCGGCTCTTGGATGTGGTAGTGATCCTCAAGGCGGGAATAGCTGTTAAGACCCGGATGGACCCACGGCAGGTGATAGCTCTCGCAATAATTCTCTACCGCGAGCTTCCAATTGGTCGTGACCTCAAGGTCAAAGCAGCTATCCGCGCCGCCGTGATACATCGGTTGGTCGAACTCTTTCCAACGCTCTAGCAGGTCGGCATGCACGACCTCAAACGGATCAGCTTTGCCGTCGACGTTGATGAAAACAGTGTCAAAATAGACATGGGAACGGACTTCGGTCAGGCCAAGGTCGTCCTTATTGATCGCCTCATGGGTATTAAAGCCCGCGCCGCCGACATGGGGCGTGCTAACGAGCTTGCCTGCCGTGGAGTAGCACCACGAATGGTAGGGGCAACGGATCGCGCCTTCAATCTTCTTGGGCTCTGATACAAGGATCATACCACGGTGGCGGCAGGTATTCTGAAACACGCGGACCTTATCGGCGCGGTCGCGTACGAGCAGGAGAGGGATGCCCAAGAATTCGATTGGCTTTGCATCACCGATTTCGGGAACCTCGGAGGCAACAGCAAGGCCTGCCCAATTGGCAAAAAGAACGGCGTGCTTTTCTTCCTCAAAAACACCTTCGTCGATGTAGTGGGCATTGGGCAAACCTTGGGCGGTTTCAACAGGTTGACGGACAACTGTAAGGTCGGTTTGGTATTCGTCTTTGGCCATCGTTTTCACCTCCATAGCTGCGCAGTGTCGTGCCTAGCCTAAACCTGTGATTCGATGAAATCACGCCCCGCAGGCGACATTGGATCAGATGCAAGCGACACCAAATGGGATGTGTCTGTCCCGATAAAAAGGGGGCGGATGAAAATAGTTTTTTGGGCCAAATTTTGAGCCGAAAGCAGCCGATTTTTAGGTCAAAAACCGTGGCGAAAACGTAATTTTTGCGGCTTTGCATTTGCCTCTCGCCAATCCCAAAAAACGGGCGCAAAGGTGCGCTCATGAAGCGATTTTGCTTCGTAACCCTCTCTAGGAGAACTTGAATGTCCATTCGTAACGCATTGATCGCACTTCCATTTGTTGTTTTGGCTGTGCCAGCGTTTGCTCAGGATGCTGCCATCGATAAAGACGGCGATTCCTCTTATTCTTTGGTCGAACTGAAGTGGTCCGGCAAATTCGGACAGCGTGCTAAGGTGTATCCAACCCGATTGAATGGATACAAGAATGGCAAAGCGACGGAATTTTTCAGACAAGTTTAAAGCGACTGCGGCCCTTGAAGCATTGCGCGGAGAAAAGACGGTGCAGGAGATTGCATCGAAGCGCCAGCT
>Ga0102877_1000178_pt1 | contig 23979 bp, 54 predicted proteins | sample Colrivmeta1548B3_FD_78186 | JGI IMG/M metagenome (GOLD analysis project Ga0102877, IMG submission 78186) | Estuarine microbial communities from the Columbia River estuary - metaG 1548B-3 | ecosystem: Environmental > Aquatic > Marine > Intertidal zone > Estuary | place: USA: Columbia River...
ACATTTATGTTTTCTAAAATCTTCTGCTTCTTCTTCTGTGCCGTATAATAAATGTGTACCCCAACTATTTATAGTAATTAACCAATAATTTTTATCAGGTGTTTGTTGTTTATTGTTTGTCATCTCCGTAGGTTTCGTTGTAGTACTCATTAAAGTCAACTTTCATTAGACCAGCCTCCCAACTTTTTATATGTTGGTCTTTTTGGATTTCTTTGAAATGTTCAATTTCCATTTTATGAAGTGATAAATCAAACCCATATTCCATTAAGTGGTTTATTAATTGCTCCACTGCCGTTTGTTGTTTGTTGTTAATATTTTCCATTTTTTTATTTTCAAAGTGTTTTGATGTTAATTCTTTATTGTTTGTAATCGTAGGGTCACCGTTTGTAAACCCTACAAAATTTCCTTTTATCGTGTTTTTCATTTGTTGCCTCCGTAGGTTTGTTCGTAGTATTGTTCTGCAAATTCTTTAATATTTTGCTCACTTGTACAATCAGTGTTATCCCCATTACAAAAAGCATTTTTAATTTGCTCCTTCTCCATTTCTTTGGCTTGTTTTTCTAATTCAAATCTTTTTGCGTGAAATTCTCCAATGCAAATTATTTTACCGTGGTATTGTGCAAATAGTTTACCCATTTCTATACCAAACCACTCCACTGCCGTTTGTTGTTTATTGTTTGTCATTGCTCACCTCCTCCGTAGGTTAATGGTACTTCAATTACCTGCACACCGCAATGGTCTGCATTATCCCATAAGGTTGAATCATCACAATTTAGAATCTCTAATAGATGCCTTGCTTCTTCTTCCGTTGTTTCTTTGGTATTGTAGATGATGAGAGTTCTTTTTGTGGTGATTGGTGCTAAATTCTTAAGGTGTTTTTCAATCATTGATTCGTGGAATTTTTCGGGGTAATTTTTAAGGTAATCCCTAATTGCATCAGCAGTGTTTAGCAATTGTTCTTCTGTATATAGTTTCATTGCCGTTTGTTGTTTATTGTTTGTCATCTCCGTATGTTTCGTTAATTAATGGGACTCCTTCAAGAATAGGTGCATTTGTTAATGGTCGGTGTGCAATAATTAATTTACACGCACCTAAATCAGTTAGGTAGTTAGGGAATTTATTAATTGTCAAACCACCTTCAAGATGATATTGACCCATAAATGGTCTTACATCTTTAATGTGTTCATCACTTACAGTAAGTGCGTAGTGTTCTGTGTATATTATTTCGTCTTGCATTTGTTACCTCCGTAGGTTTTGTTATAGTATTCATTAAAGTCAACTTTCATTAGACCAGCCTCCCAACTTTTTATGTGTTGGTCTTTTTGCATTTCTTTGGCTTGTTCAAGTATTTCTTTCATACTTAAATTTGGTTTTAACATTTCTTGTTCCAACCACTCTACTGCCGTTTGTTCTTTATTGTTTGTCATAGTAAGTCTGTTTTAATTAGTGTGTATTCTACGGACTGGTGATCGCTTGTCCAAGTGTATGTCTCTGGGTGTGTCATTGCGAACTGACCCTCTTCCTCGTGGTAGATGTCAAGTGTGTATGACAGGTCTGCCTCAGAAGGCTCTGAGTCGAATGCGCAGACGATCCCGTCTACATTCGATAGTACCCATGCGTGTCTTTTTGCCTGTCTCATCGTGCTCTGTAGTATTTAATGGTTAGATAAGTGAACCGAACAAATCCAATGCCTCCGAGTACTCCGAGGATTAGAACGATTGACATTGGTGAGTAGATCGCCCATGCTACAAAGAAAAGGCCGATGATTACAATTAGTGCTGTGATTAGTGCGTTGAGCATTGGTTTATTTTTACTGTGTCCCCTACATTTTTCTCTTCCAACATCATCAGGCTGTAGGTCTTTCCTGTGGTGTCCTTGCATGCGTACCTGTACCCACCGCTCGGGTGTGGCATCGACGCTAAAATGATTAGTACTATCGTTGTGATGCTTTCCATATAATTCTATTTAAGTATTTCTGTCCTACCCCAAGGCCACACGCAGTGCGTATGAGCCAGTAAGTCGTGCACTGATATCGTGTAACCTCCTCGTCCTTCTTCTTGTCCCATGCGATAAGCTTATCACCTATCCATGCGTACACGTATCGTTTCTTTAATTTCTTCAACAAGCGTGTCTTCATTTCTCCGCGATGTTTAAGGTGATGTCTCTGCCGTCCACCAGAACAACCAAGTACATGTTGTCGCAGGCCATCATCTCTGAGTACTGCATGATGTAGTTTGCCGTGTCTTGACTTAGGTTCTCCTTGGTCGTGTGCTTGGTCGTTCCCTCTACCCACTTGTACTCATTGGGCATCGGAATGACCAGTCCGAAGCAAAAGTCATACGCAAAGCCATCGTCAGATAAGTTGTCGAGTAGTTTTACGATGTTCCCCTTCTTGGGCTTGCATGTCTGACAGATGACGACCTTGTGGGTCTCGTCTATTGAGTCTGAGATGGCATGTCCGTCACCGCATGCACATGTGTGCAGTGTTAGGATGTCTGACTGGGTGCCATGGATTTGAGACAGAAGGCTTCGAGCCTCTGCCGAGTTGGTTGCGTAGTATATCATTCTTTACAAATTGCTAGTTCTGTTTGTGAAATGAACTCGGAGAAGTATCCGTGCTCAAATAAAAAGTCCTCAAACTCCTCTGAGTTTCCCACGCTGATTGATATCAGTGGGAATCCCTTGGAGTCTTTGCCGTCAGATGTAACGCTGAAGCATTCAGCGTAGGCCATCATGCATGGCTCTTCCACTATCACGATTGATGGGAAGGCCTCGATTAGTATATCTTTGAATTCCATATTTCTTTTAATTAAAGAGCGACCCAGCAATCGCTCTTTTACAACAAAACACAACAATATTTCACAACCTTTCGTTGAGGGCTAGTGCTGGCTAGCCTTTGTGCACGGGACGGGCTTCGAACCCTGTTCATATCCCGTGCTGTTCACCGCATCACCCCATGGTGCTCCACCCATGATTCTAAGGACTGGGACTCAGTCCAGTGTGCGTACATAGTGGTCAGTCATTCGACTGCCAAATTACTTTTCCAATATGTCAAAGAACATGGCAAGACATTTATGTCTTGTCCTTAACCCCAAGCGATCCGACTTGGCTTAGTACACGGGACTCGTGTAGGTGTTGTACTAGGTTGGGGATTAACCCAACTCTAGTATTTCGTATTGAGCCACATCGCTAGATGATTCTGCAATAACATTGTATGCGTGCTCCTCGGCCTCCTCCTTGCTTGGGAAGAACATCTTCCTAGACCACAGGTCGTTTCCATCCTCGTCTTGGTATATAATCTTAAATTCAACCATGTCTTAGAATTCTTAAAAAGTCGTCCGAAGTGATGAATGTTACTGCGTCGCATCCACGAAGGTTGTCGATGACTGCCTTTGGCTTAGCAAGGGGAGAGAAGAATACAAGGTCACCCCTTCTTTTCTCGAAGATAATCTCGTAGCACACCTCGAAGTCTCTGACTATCTCGTATACGTTCACCAGTTCCGCTCCGCATAGTGCGTGAACTAATGACTGGGATGGGTACTCGATGCCGTATCTTACACTATCATCGCTGAAGTCGTGACCATCCTCGCAAAGAGACTCGCTCTCGTCGTCGTGTAGTTCGTAGACCTCGTAGTTGGCCTCGTGTAGGTACTTGGCAACCTTGGGTTGCACTATGTACCATGTGAATCCGTCTTGTGTTGTGAATGTGTTCATATCTGTACGCAATATTAGTTACTATCTTGTTTATAACCTAATTTATTTGTCATTTAATTGTCATTTAATAGCACAATTGATGTGAGCATGCTATTGTTTTCGTCGTGCAAGTCCTCGAACACAAAGTTGATTGGTGTTACGTCTGAGTCCTCGTCATGTCTGAAGTTTATCTCGATGAGAGATAGGTCGTTGCCGTCTGACTCAATCTCATTGAGGAACTGGCGAAGTTGTAGTGCTGTTAAATTGCTCATGATTAGTCCTCCCATCCATTAGACCAATACCTTACAGCGTTGGCGTACGTTCCCTTTGTGCATCCTTTTAACTCATCCCGTGACGGGATAACGTTTCCGTAGTAGTCGGTGAATGATTTCTTTGGTAGCATGCAGATACCCATCTCGAGCAGTCGCATTGCCTCGCGTCCCATTGAGCCCTCCATCTTCCAAACGGATCCGTTGTTGATGAGTCGTTGCATGTAGTCAACTCCCGCTGACTTTTGTCTTGAGTAAATTGTTTGTATGTTCATATCTTGTTTTCTTTAACCCATATAACCATAAGTTCATTTATTTCACCAATGATTGTTTGTCTGTACTCTGAAAAGAATTTTGTTAACATCTGATTGCAGTCCTCATCATTTAATGATGGAGGAATTCCGTTGGCCATTTCAATTGCATTTCGCATGTCGTTGGCGTGCCATGATAGGCAAGAGTCGGTGATAAAGTTTTTGTTGTTCATGTCTATTTGTTTTTTATTTGAACCACGGAGGGGAGTCGAACCCCTCTCGTTCCTTTCGTGGTTAGTCCTCGTCGTGTCCAAGCATCTGAGCCAGTGCCTTGTGCATGTCGAGTGGGATAAAGTCCTCGACGTGGCTGTACTCTTTTAACTTGCCCTTGATGTGCCATACTAGGTCTTGCAGTTCGCTCACCTCGTTAGGGCTGGGCTCCACCAACTCGATGTTGGTGTCCTCGACGATGATGTTGCACTGCTCCAACTCTTGGTAGTTTATGGTGTCCTTGTTGTCGTCCAACCAATCGTGTACCTCGATGGTGTTCTCTGCATCTACTACCAACTCTGTGGCGTAGGTTCTGCTGATGATTACGTTGTATTTCATTATTTTAGTTTGTTGATTAGGTTGATGATGTTGTCCAATTGGTTCATGTGAATCTCGTAGTAGTCGTCGCTCCTTGAGTGGTTGTGCAGTTCGTTGAACTCGTCCATCGCCACGTCCAATGTGTGTAGCATGGCATCGAAGTCCTCGGACTTGTAGTCGCCTAGGCCGGCCTGTTCTGGCTCGTCCGATGTCGCTCTTCTGAGTATCGATGTCGCTCTCTCGTGCCCCTCGACCATCAACTCATCCACGAAGTTGTACAAGTCATTGTAACTTGGCCTTGCATAGTCGACCTCTTCTGGCTCGTCTCCCTCTCTCATGAGGCGGTACTCGGATCCACTAGCGCAGTCCCATATAGCCTCTTGGTCATGGTGCTGTCCTAGAACGATGGCGACCTCCTTGGTCTGCACGTTCTCTGAGATGTCAAAGATGAATCGGCCAGCGTTGACCCAGCATCCCATGTAGTAGTTCGGGTCGGCCAATTGCTCGGCATGGCGGAGGAAGTAAGACCTACCGAATGCGATAAGGTCGCAACCACTTGGAGCCGTCTCCTCGTATCCCTTGATGGATACCATGAAGCCTTGGTCGGGGTTGTGGTCGCCCGTGTTGATGTTGTAAGAGAAACCGATGTGGTTTGTTTCAGCGTTGCGCAAGTGTGCGATGAGTGTGTTGTGGCTAGTGCCCATTACGATAGTTGATTTCATGTCAGTTGTTATTAAAGTGTTCACAATGTTAGTTATAATATCCGTACTTTCCAAATTTATTTTCTTGATTCTATCCAAAGTTTAGCGCGATAGTTCATCTCTGACTCAGACATTACCACGTCGATGAAGTCGGTTCCCTCTAGGTTCACCACGTTCAACTCTATGATTTGGTTTCCCTCGTCGACAGATACGTGGTATCCGTTCTCCTCGAACCATAGCCATGCCATCTGAAATTCAGTCCTACTTGGGGCTTGGCTCATGACTTTGTGTAGGTCGGTATCTTGGAAGTGCATCTCGCTTCCGTCCAAGAAGTACAAGGTCTGACGTGTGCCGTCGATGGTCTCCACGATGTGGGCTCTGACCTCGCCGTGCTCGATTACTTCGTACATGCTGTCGTCCTCGCTAGAGATGATGTAAGGCCATTTTACTTCGGGTAATTTGTTTAAGTGCTTCATGTTCTTGTTGTTTTGGTTAAGATGGGGTGCTTCCACCCCATTTCGACTATTAAAGTCTCATCAGTTAACCTTATTTTGATACGATGCTATGCTCTTTGATATGTATGGCACAATCATATTCGCAGTTGATTGTTGTGCGCTCGTATCGTGTTCCTCCTTTGGCCGATTGACGTAATACCTTTGTCAAGTTCGCATAGTTGTAGGGGATGTCCTTGAACGTGTAGATTGGAGAGGTCTCCTCGATTAAGGTCACCGATAATGGCGTGTAACCTAGTTTAGCGATGCCATTGTACATGGCTTTGATGTTGGTGTACACGTCCGTGTGAAGGCCGTCCTCACTTAGATTGATTGAATAGATTTTCATGTCGTTGTTGTGTTGGTTAAGACATGGATGAGTTCGCTATGCTCACCCATGTTTCGGTCATTCAGACCTCCTCAGTTAACCTTGGGTGATTGCTTCCTTGATGGCCTTTAGTTCAGCCCTCATTTGTGTGGCCGTCCCCTTGATGCCAAAGTAAGCCTTGACGTCCGATATCTTCCAATGACGATTGGGCTTCATTCCAATTTCGTACAAGCCTAGGTCTCTGATTGTAACGATTAGATTGTAGTACCCCTTTGGAGTAACTTTTCCGTTGATGTTGATGGCCTTACTCTCGTCGATTAGGTCTGCGAAGAATTGGCTTTTTCCGTTGATGATTTGTTGTGTGTTCATATCGTGTGTGTCTTATGACATCACAATGTTACAACCGATTGTTGACAATTACTAACCTATCAACATTTATTTTCTCATATTGCAATCTTTTTACAATTCCATGACAATTCATTTAATGCGTAGATTCTCAAGGCCTTGCAGATGGCGGGTTTATGATGCGACCATGGGCGGGGTGTAATGGAAACTCTGAGCGTTTCCGCAGTTTCCGTGCGCTGAGTGGAGCGGGGCACGGGGTCGGGGCTCCGATGGGCACCGCACGGGGCACCCACCTAGGGCACGGGCGGGCGGTTAGGGTAGGCGCAAGCACCAACCCAAAAGGCCAAAAAATCGGGGCAAGGCCGACCCTCCGATACCCCATGGGGCAAAAAAGATCGCTTTCCCCAGCGGCCGGGCCAACGCAATATGGGGGTATTACCCAAAACCTCAGCCCATCTGGTACTCGTAGGTATTGTACCTATAGGTATAAATTGATCTTAAAAATGTCAACCTTTAGGTTTAATTTTGCCGTATGGCTATAGAAATATCATTACTTGTACCGGACGCGATCTTGCTTGGGATCGAGTACTTTGAGTCTAACTACCCCGGAGAGACAAACGAGATTGACATCAACTTACTTTTCTTTCGTATCACGATAATGTGGTAAACCCTATCTTTGCATTATGAAGAAACCACTAAACAATCCAATGCCACCACAGATGTCTGGTATCGCTAAAATGGCCGAGGCCAATTCACAGATGAGGCAGATGAATAAGACCATGATGATGGCAGAAGCCATGACAATGGCGAAGAGAATGAGCGACATGCCGATGCCGATGAAGGTGAAAGGCAGCTGCGGTAAGTAGTCAAAATCGACCACCTTAAGTAAGATCACCTAAAGGCACCCAAATCAGGGTGCTTTTTTGTGTCGCTTTTCGTGGATAAGTGTCGGTTTTGTGTTGACAAGTGTCGGTTCTACTTAAAGTGACACTGGAGGTGGCATGGGTTAACTCATTGATCTTTAATTTCTTATCTCTTTTGTGTCGTTTTTTCTCTGTTCAATACTAATAAAAAAAAAATATATATAGAATAGTAAATTATATATATAGTAGTAGGAGACCCATAAATCGACATATCGACACAAAGACATTTTAATGTCTTTCTATCGGCCTGATCAACATTTATTATCTTCGCACAATGGAACTAACTAGGGAGACCGTCATGGCCGCCTGCTATAAGCTGGGATATAGGTACTTTGAGAATGGAGTTTACAACATGAATGTAATTGGTGTCAAAAACTCAGCACCGGGGAAGAAGGTAACGAACATCTTCGACGACTGGATGACATTGTCTTACAAGGATGACAAGGGTGTGTGGCAGTTCCACAAGTGGGCATGCACGACTGATCCGGGCACGAAGGCGGTAAAGCAGTTCCACAATGCGGGCGGTGTTGCTAGAGTCGTTCCGGGGCAGTACCCTGCCAGCCACTTTGTTGGTCTTCACCAGGGGAAGTACAAGGCACTTAAGCAGTGCGGGCCTGTAAAGGTATACAGGGACTCGAACAAGGACATGGTCTTCGACGAGACCAAGGTTGACACGGGGATCTTTGGTATCAACATCCACCACGCAGGCGCCGACTCGTCGGTGGTAGAGAACTGGTCTGAGGGATGTCAGGTATTTAAACGGATAAAGGACTTCAATGAGTTCATGCGGATCGTGCAGTTGGACAAGGGCGAGAAGTGGACATACACATTGATTGAGAGTAAAAATTTATAATTATATTTGTGACATGGCAAAAAGAGATTACCCACTAAGCCCGACACCAAAGACTGGAACGACTCCAGTTTACAGGATGGAGAGCAAGAGCAAGAGCTACCAAGACAGCATGACGGCATACAACAAGGTAAAGGGCAAGTCATCTGGCGCTGACACGTTGAAGCCAAAGGGGCCCGCCAAGAAATACGTCAAGGACGTGCCCACTAGCAGCATCAAGGTCAAGAAATGAAGGGGGTAAATCATTACAAGAAGGACGGCACGCTACACAGCTCTGGATCTCACAAGATGCCTGACGGGACGCTGCTATCTGGCAAAACACACAGCAAGTCAAGTGTAAGATTATTCCACTTAAAGGAGCTGCCCGCCACTATTCAGAAAAAAATAAAACAGAAATAATCTTATCTTTGAATCACTATGATGTACCCTAAAAACCCAGGAAAGCCTACAGGAATGAAGGTTTCTCCAAAAGACATGACTTCCGCAAAAGCGAAGTTTGCAAAAATGAAAGAAAACAGCCCTAAAAAGGTATCTATTACGGCAGAGAGCATGTCTCCAAGAGAGATGAAGAAAGTCAATAAGAGCATGACCAAGATGGTCAAGAAGAAATAAATGAAAGCCCCAATAAAGAAGTCAACGAAATCAAAATCCTTCCCCGACATGAACAAGGACGGCAAGGTAACCAAGAAAGACATCCTGATCGCTAAGGGTGTAATCACCAAGAAGAAATAAATTTTACGACAATTTGACAGAAAGGGGCTAATAGGCCCCTTTTTTGTATTATATTCGCATCAAATTAAATCAAATATGATCGTAAAACAAGTAGACTTCGGCATCGAAGCAAGGGAGAAATTAGTATCTGGAATAGATATTATCGCAAATGCTGTTAAAAGCACGCTAGGCGCTAGGGGCCAGACAGTCTTAATTGAATCAGACCAGCACACTCATGGCTTGGCGATTACAAAAGACGGGGTCACGGTCGCAAGATCTATCTATTTAGAGGACGCTACCCAAAACTTAGCCGTTATGATGGTAAAAGAGGCATCCGAGAAGACGGCAACAGCTGCAGGCGACGGAACGACAACTTCTATCGTACTAACCCAAGGGTTAATCCATGGCTCGCAGCAGTTCATGAAGGCCGAGGACAACCCAACAAAGGTGCTGAGAGAGGTAAAAGAGCTAGCACTGTCAGTTGCGCAGGCATTGGACAGCATGGCTATCCCCGTTACAGACGATTCTATGGCCTCTGTAGCCACGATCTCCGCAAACAATGACCCAGAGCTAGGGCAGATCATCTCAGACGCTTACAGCATGGTCGGAAAAGACGGTGTGGTGACCGTTGAGACGTCTCAAAGCTCAAAGACTTACTCTGAGGTGGTATCTGGCATGAAGCTGGGCCGCGGATGGATGTCAAAGTACTTCGTGACTGACCAGAAGAAGGGCGAGGCGATCCTAGAGGACTGCTACATCTTAATCTCAGACCAGGAGATTACTTCATTGAACAATATCGAGCACCTGCTGGCACCGGTTGTGCAGAGCGGTAAGAGCATACTAATTATCGCCGAGATGTCGGAGAACGCACTGAACTCTCTTAACCTTAACAGGCTGAAGGGTGTGATCAGGGCATGCGCTATCGTTCCACCGAGCTTCGGTCACATGAGATCCGAGATCATGGAGGACATCGCTGCGGCTACCGGGGCACGATTCATCTCTGACGGAACCGGAGACAATCTGTCTCTGGTCTCGTTTACTGATTTAGGCCATGCCCAGAAGGTGGTGGTCGGAAAGGAGTCGACGATTATCATCACCGACAACGATCTATCAGAAGAACTTGCTTCTAGAATCGAGGGCATCCGCAATAACCTTGCAGAGGCTACCAACGAGGGTGTGAAGAAGTTCTTGGAGGAGAGGCTCGCTAACCTTGCGGGCGGCGTTGGCGTTATCTACGTCGGAGCGCAGAGCGATGTCGAGATGAAGGAGAAGAGGGACCGTGTAGAGGACGCAGTGTACGCGACCAAGGCGGCGATGGAGGGAGGCATTCTTCCTGGCGGTGGTATTGCACTGCTTAACATAGCCGGCGAGATCTGCGGATGCTCTACAGCTAAGAGCATTATCAAGTACGCACTGCAGCAGCCATTCAACGTGATCCTAGAGAACGGCGGCTATGACCCGAACGAGGTAAAGGGGGACATTGCCCTAAACTATCAAAATAGTTTCGGGTATGGATTCGACGTGAAAGAGGGTGTTGTAGGGAATATGATCGAAATGGGAATCATCGACCCATTAAAGGTTACCAAGAGCGCATTGGAGAACGCTGTCAGCGTTGCAACGACGATCTTGAGCACCAACTGTATCATCACTAACGTAAGAGCAAAATGAGAGCTATAGGAAAGTACATCGTGATTGATCCGATATTTGAGGAGACCAAGTCTCAGTCAGGTCTGATCATGACAAATGACGATGAGAACGAGCTCAGGTACGGCAAGGCACACGTAGTACACGTGGGCGGGGATGTTGTATCTGACATCGCTAGTGAGTCAATCGTATACTACGATAGACGCGCTGGCCACGGCGTTAGAATTCAGAGTCGTCAGTATCATATAATACTTGAGCGGGACGTTGTTCTCGTTCTAGATTGATCCTCTTCATGAATATGGAGTGGTACTTCTGCGTGTAATTTTCTCTCTTGTGGACCGGGTTCTCGGCAGGATCGTCTGAGAAACTGGTCTGCTCTAGTACCAGATCAAACAATTCCTTCATTATCTTGTCTGTCTTGACAGAGCACTGGTAGATAACGCCGAGCTTACGGGAGGAGTCCTTGTGAAACTTAATAAATCCGCGAGACTTCATGTCGGCGAATAACCTTGCCTGCCACTTCATGGTGCAGGCGAAGTCGTACAGCACTCTGAGGCGGAAGGTCCGTGTCCCGTGGATGAAGATCAGGATATCGACCTGCGTAGAGGATAGGTCATACTTCTCCATGTAAAGTCTTTTAATAATCGGCAGGTACCTGACGTACCGGGCCATTTCAATTGAGTCCATTTGAGTTTAAATTAGTTCACAATTATTTTAATTGTGAAACAAATTTAACCTATTTTTGTTACATGGACAAGCAAAAGGGATTGGGCGACACTGTAGCCGCCATTACAAAGGCCACCGGGATCGAGATGCTGGTAAAGAGCATCTTCGGGGAAAATTGCGGCTGCGACGCGAGGCAGGAGAAGCTTAATGAACTATTTCCGTATTCGACATCTTCTAAAGAAGATGAGAAGAAGTAGATTACACGACTTTGTCGTATAATATCGTTATATTTGCAATATGGCAATTTTACAACAGCAGCACGCACACGGGTGCTTGATATATCCGTCCGATACCGAGACATTACAGCAGGACCTGAACACTAGCAATAGGGATACCTGCCTATACGTTGGTATTGGTGGAGATGTTCGAGTCCTTACCGCTGGCGGAGACGATGTGACGTTTGCCTCGTTACCATCTGGGACATTCGTCCCGGTTCACGTGACAAAGGTGTTCTTGACCGGAACGACCGCTAGCAGTATCCTTGCCGTAGACATGGGCCCAGGATCTGGGGCGAACTGCTACTCTACAGACGTGTGGCAGGACATCAATATCCTCTGGCAGGACTTTGACACTTTCTGGAACAGCTGTAATAAATAATACACAACTCTATCATGTGACTTTGTCACATAATATTCTTATCTTTGCAATATGGGATCAACCTTATTTAATACCACCCCTCAGAACACGTACCCCTCGCTGATAAAAATTGGCGACAACCTACCACTGAGCGGTACACTAAAGCGCCTGTCAGACGGCAATGGCAATGACCTGCCTCTGCTGGTATCTACCACAGCATTGACCAACTATGGTGCAGGTGGTGTCGCTACCAACACTGCATTTGGTGCGGCTGCCTTGGACTCAAACACAACTGGATCTAATAACGTAGCACTTGGACTGAACGCATTAACTGCTAACGTGAGTGGCACTACCAACACAGCGATTGGCTCACTTGCACTTGAAAACAACACCAATAGCAATAACACCGCATTGGGTTATAGGTCGCTTAGAGCCAACACAAGCGGAAGTTTGAACACCGCAGTAGGTGTAGATTCTTTGTTTACAAATACAACGGGTACTGATAATACCGCCATTGGTTATCAATCGTTAAATAACAATACGTCGGGATTAAGAAACGCAGCATTTGGTAATTATGCTCAATACTCAAAAACTACGGGTAATGATAATACTGCTATTGGCTATAATAGTTCTGCTTATTTGTCAACGGGTGGAAATAATACTTCGTTAGGTTCAGATTCTTTATATAGTGTGGGTGCTGCTTCAAATAACGTAGCATTAGGAAAATCCGCCTTATTCAACAACACCGCCTCCAACAACACCGCCGTAGGTTTTGAGGCGGGGTATAGTAATACGTCAAATACATCGATAACTGCAATTGGTTATCAAGCGTTACGTTTAAATAATGGGGGAGGAAGTAATACAGCAATGGGTTTTCAATCTTTAACTTCTAACACAACAGGAGGTAATAATACTGCTGTTGGTAATTCATCTTTGCTATTTAATACATCTGGTGACGTAAATACTGCTGTTGGTTCTGTTGCGTTACGTGATAATTCAACGGGAACAGATAACGTGGCTATCGGTTTTCAAGCATTAGTACAAAATAGTACGGGAAGTAATAATGTGGGTTTGGGTAATCAAGCGTTACTTGGAAACTTTACGGGTAATAATAATACCGCAGTTGGAAAAAGTGCTTTACAATCCAACACCGCCTCCAACAACACCGCCGTAGGTTTTCAGGCAGGGTATAGTAATACGAGTGGAACGGAAATCACCGCCGTTGGTTTTCAATCGTTGCGATTAAGTACGAGTGCGGGTAATACCGCTTTGGGTTACATAAGTGGTTTTCAAAATTCAACGGGTGCGAATAATACTTTTTTGGGTGGAAGCGTTGCAATAAGCAATACAACGGGTTCAAGTAATGTTGCAGTAGGTCAAGCAAGTTTGTTGAGTAATGTTAGTGGTTCAAATAACGTATCAATAGGTCGTGATTCATTACGTTCCAACACCGCCTCCAACAACACCGCCGTAGGTTTTGAGGCGGGGTATAGTAATACGAGTGGAACGAATGTAACTGCTATGGGTTATCAAGCGTTGAAAGCGAGTACGGGTAGTAGTAATACCGCCGTAGGTTTTTCAGCAATGGTTTCAAATACAACGGGAGTAGGTAATACCGCTATTGGTGATTCTACAATGTCGGGAAGTACAACGGGGAATTATAATGTATGTATCGGTGGAGGTCAAACTAATAATAACAATCAACAAGTATCAATGATTGGCGTAAATGATACCGCAACAGGAAACAATCAAATGCGTTTTGGTTCATCTGCGTTTCCAAATGGTGCAGTTACCACCGAAGTAGTCGTATCGGACAAAACGTGGTCTGTGTTTATTAACGGCACTGCATACAAAATTTTACTTAAGGCATAAAAATAACTAAATTCGCAATATGACAACATACACTTGGAACGTAACCGCCCTGTATACCGAAACGGTAGATGGTGAGCAAAATTATGTAGTAATCGCTAACTATGAGGTAACAGGAGTTGACGGAACTTATTCCGCCTTCCTTTCAAACATCGCAAGGTTCTCTACGGAATCTGTAACCCCTTTCGTACCTTACGAAGATTTAACCAATGAGATAGTAATCGGTTGGATTCAAGAGGAATTGGGCGTTGATGGAGTATCTAATCTTGAAGCGTGTATTCAAGGACAGATTGATTCTCAAATCAACCCTCCCGTTACACCGCAGAACACACCATTGCCGTGGTCAGTAGCAGAATAATATGGACATCAAAACATCAAATCAAATCATTGCGGAAGCATTGAACATCGCCATTGCAAAAGGTTGCTTTGGACTGGTGGAAGTAAGTAACATCGTAAAGGCACTTGAGGTGATCAACAATATGCCAGACATTGAGTTTGGCGAGGTCACTGAAGAGTAATCGCATCACTAAAAATTTAAAAGGATACCACTCCCACAAGGACTGGTATTTTTGTTTATCTTTGTAGTATGTACTTAAAATTACAATCGGGCAGAGCGGCAGCGGTCAGCCCATCAGATACCGTAGACATCCCATCGGTTACCGGTGGAACTAGCAACAACGGATGCGTGTTGTACATTGGCGGCTTTGGAGACCTAAAGGTCGAGACCGTCGGCGGTGATCTTATTACATTCGTAGGTGTCAACGGAGGTTCATTCTTCCCGGTACAGGTGACAAGGGTTTACTCTACGGGCACAACAGCAACTGGCATTATAGCTCTCTGGTAAGATGCAAATAAGCATATCCAACGTCATCGGATCAATGTACCCTCGTTACAACGGGGCTGACTACATTATGAACCTTTACGTGGACAGGGTAACAGCGGCTGGCGGTTACTTAGAGGCTGTAGGGTGCGCCAAGAACAAATTATCAGGGTACAACTTATCATCACAATACTCAACACGTGTTACAGCCTCTGGGGGTTACCAGGAAGCATCAGCATGCGCAACACGGGGAATACAGCAACTTTCGTTGTAAATCTTTACGATGACTTCGGTCACGTAGCGACAGACATATTAAAAATATGCACAAAGTGCGGGAAGGCTAAGGACCTACTGAACTTTGGAATAAACTCTTCTAGGAGGAGCGGGATCCAGGAGACATGCAAGGAGTGCAAGGCGTTTTTAGAGAAGGTGCACAGGGCAAATAACCCAGACAAGTCCTCCGAAAAGTCAAAAAAATACTATATCCTGAACAGGGGCTCTATAATAGAGAGGGTCAAGCAGTACGCAGACGACAACTCGGAACTATTAAAGCAAAAAAGAAAAGATTACTTTCAGCTGAACAAGGAGAGGTGGAACCAGTACGGGAAGGACAGGGCTAAGATCGACCCGGTATACAGAATAAAGGTCCATATGAGAAAGGTCCTGATCAAGGCGCTCAACGGGACCAGCAAGAGCAAGAAGACAGAGGATATCCTCGGCTGCAGCTTCTCAGAATTCAAGGAATACATTGAGGACCAGTTCGATCCATGGATGAACTGGGACAATAAGGGCCTGTACAACGGTGATTTTAATTATGGATGGGACATCGACCATATCGTGCCACTGTGCACAGCAAAAAGTCCAGAAGAAGTGTTATCTTTGAATCACTATACAAATCTGCGCCCACTGTGCAGCCATGTCAATAGAAATATCAAAAGAGACAAGCATGAGTAACCTATTAGAGCAAGCAAGTTTAGTCCTTATCCCGAGTGGATACAAGGAGGACGTAGTATATAGCCAAATACCTTTAGATGGAAGCGGAGATCTACAGCTGACCCGAGCATCCAACGGAACACGAATAAATAGTGCGGGGTTGGTGGAGGTTACGCCGTGGAATATAGCGGAGTATTCAGAAGACCAAACACAATGGACATCACAAAATGCGACCACAGTAACGGCAAATAGCACAACCGCACCAAACGGAACATCAACGGCTGACACAGTAACGCCAACGGCGGTGAATGATGACCATTATAGAGGCATTGGATTATCAAGCCAAGTTGGGGAATTAACCGCTTTTATTTATGTAAAGCCAAATGGGTACAATTTTTTTGATTGGGGTATTTATAATGGGTCAAGTTACTTAGTTCGTGCTACCTTTGATTTGGTAAATTTAACTTACACATTTACAAATGCGGGAACGGCAACGATTGAAAGCGTAGGTAACGGATGGCTAAAATGTGGTATAAGCGGAAGTAATGCAAGTTTGTCAACCATTGATTTATATTATCGCATAAGACCAACGGGAGGCGCGGGGGGATTTACGGGTAACGGAACGAGCGGGGCATTCATTTGGGGCGCACAACTAAACATCGGCTCAACCGCCAAACCCTATTTCCCCACTACCGACCGCTTAAATGTTCCACGCCTAACTTATCAAAATGGCGGGGGCGGGTGTCCAAGTTTGTTGTTGGAGAAGCAGAGTACGAATTTGGTTACTTATTCTAACGATGCAACACAACAAGGGCTTAACAATATGTCGGCAACGGCGAACACCGCAACAAGCCCAGATGGAACTCAAAATGCAGATACAATAACACCAAGTGCGGGAACATCAGACCACTATTTAATTACGGGCGGCGCAAGTGTTTCAAGTGGCGTTATATTTACGGCAAGTGTTTTTGTTAAAAAGAAAGATTCAGATTATTTATATTTTGGTACGGGAGGCGCAGCGGCGTGGGGCTCGGTTGCTTATAGATTTTCAACAAATACTTTTTTTAATGTTGGTGGTGGTGTTACAAGTTATAACGCAACTGATATGGGTAATGGTTGGATTCGTTTGACAAATACGGGCACAACGGGTGGAACAGATTTGCGTATTTTGTTAACCCCAAGCGATTCGAGTGGTGCAAGAACATTTAACGCCAACGGAACGGATGGATTATATATTTGGGGATTACAGATTGAACAAAGTTCGTATGTAACAAGTGCAATCGAAACCACCTCAGCAAGTGCCACAAGGGTGGCGGATGCTTGTTTTAAGACGGGGATAAGTAGTTTGATTGGGCAGAGTCAAGGAACAATTTTTATTGATGCAGTAATGAAGCCAACGGCGGGGGGGTATGATTGCATAATGAGCGTAAACGATGGGACGTTTGCAAATAGCGTTAATGTGTTTACAAATCCAACCCAAGATTATTATTTTGAAATTTATTCGGGCGGAGTGGTTCAAGCAACAGGGATGTTTGGTGCATTGCCAGCAACACGAATCAAATTTGCAGTTGCTTGGAATAGTACAAATAGCGTTTTTTATGTGAATGGTTCTTTATTGAACACAAGTTCGTCAATAACCACACCAAGCGGAATGGGAAGTTTTAATTTTAGCGGACCAAGCAATAGTTATACAATGGGCAAAAAGGAGGTAAATCAATTTTTGTCTTTTACTACAAGATTAACAAACGCAGAACTTGCCTCACTAACTACCTTATGAAAACCTTTTTGAAATTTGAGTTCACCCCTACACAATGGGCAACACTTCGCAAGTTAATAGAGCAAACTACAACCACACCCGACGGGGAGCAAACTTCTTGGGTTAATTGTGCAGTAGTTGAGATAGGATTTATTTGTTTAGAGTGGGGGCAAGTGGATGACAAACCCGTGTGTACCAAGCAGTCCGATAAATGGGCGGTTGATATTCTATTTTATGCAGAACCACCAAAACAATTTGAGCCGTATGAGGTATTTCCGTCGCCAGTCGGAATACATACGTTTGCTGGTTGTGATGATTTGTATTTACAAAGTTTTTGCCGTAAATTCCCAGATAGTGAATATTGCAAATTGCCAGAATTAAATGCAAAATAAAATAGGCATAGTATACAAATGGGAAAACATTGATAACCAGAAATGGTATATCGGGTCACACTATGGCAAATTAGATGATGGGTATATTGGTAGCGGTAAGGTTTTTCAAAACGCATACGCAAAAAATCAAAATAAAATGATTCGTTCTATTTTGTATACGGGCCAAGATTTTAGACAAGCGGAGGAGTTTTTTTTATTGTATTTAGATGCCGCACGAGATAGGCAAAGTTATAACATGAAAAACACGGCATTGGGCGGAGGGCCAACTGTTGAAAATATGTCAATTGAAACAAGGCAAAGAATATCTGATGCCTTAAGAAATCGTGTAAGAAAACCATTTTCCGAGGAGACAAAAAACAAAATTAGCGCAACGCTTACAGGAAGGAAAGTGCCAAAAGAACTTTGCGAAAAAAGAAAATTAAATTCATTAGGCGATAAAAATCCATTTTATGGCAAAGTCCATACTGATGAGACAAAAGAAAAAATTAGAACGGCCAACAAAGGCAAGTGTCACTCTGGATTTGAATTTATGAAAGCCTTACACAAAAAGGCGCAAAAAAAAGTTTATTCTGGATTGTGCAATTTGACATTTGACTCACATAACGATTGTGCAAAATATTTTAATGTAAACCCTTCATCAATTTCAAACATGATAGCAAATAGAATAAAAAATAGGTTTTTATTAACCATAGAAATGCCAAATCCTTGCGGGGTGCATACATTCAGCGGTGATGAGAGTTTGTATCTCAAGACCTTTTGTGCCAAGTTCCCCGATTCACCTTATTGCATAATCCCAACACCAAATGATTCAACAAACTGACTCAGCCGCTAATACCCTCACAACAATTACGGGGGTTGCAGCCGTAGCATCTTTCGCCACGGCATGGCAGCCAATTATATCAATGGTCGTTGGAGTGATCGGTTGCATCTCCGGTGTACTAGCATGCATTTACTACGTTAAGGGCATTGTAAAGAAGAGCTGATGGCGGCCAAGGTAAAGTCAAACGTATCCACATTCAGAGCAAAGCCTCGCAGGAAGCTTCGCCGGCATACCAAGCACGCTAACAAGCACAAAAGCTTTAAACCGTATAACAGACAAGGATAATGAAAGACGCTTGCTACACCAAGGTAAAGGCACAGTACTCTGTCTTCCCATCTGCCAGGGCTTCTCAAGCAATTGCCAAGTGCAGAAAAGGGGCCGGGGTAGTTAGAAAGACAAAGGCCGGATCAGACCTAAAGCGTTGGGGATCCGAGAAGTGGGTAGATACCAAGAGCGGGAAAGCCTGCGGTGCCGGTGGCTCTAACGAGTACTGCCGCCCGTCGAAGAGGGTATCCTCCAAGACTCCGGTGACAAGGTCAGAGATGAGCCCTTCAAAGCTTGCAGCGAAGAAGGCCGAGAAGTCAAGAGTGGGCATGGGCTCACGGGTGAGCAATGTAAAGAGGAAGTAATGATGCTCGAGGGATTCTTGTTCGGGCTATTATTCATTACCTTTACAATCGGAATTTCATACATTATAGGAGAGTACTTAGATGGCAAAGATTACAGGGAAAAACACTAGGCCGGGCAGTAACAAAGTTACTGGCCGAGATTATTCAAAAGAAAAAGAGTATCAGTCTTCCCCCAAACGCCGGGCGTATCGCTCTGAGCTTAACGCTGAGGCACGCGAGCGAGGGATCTACGGTAAGAGAGCGGCTATGTCGAAAGACCTTTCGCACACCAAGAGCGGGAAGATGGTGCTAGAGAGCAAGTCGCTCAATCGCGCCCGGAACGGAAGCGGGTCTAAGTCGACCAAGAAATAACCAACATGTTCAGACCACCGACCAAATACTCCGAGTATCTACAGGACGTACTAAAGTCTATAGACCACATCCTCAAGATGCTGAGAAAGCCGAAGGTCGACAAGATCATCGCCGGAACGTACATATCTGTGTCTCCCGCATCTGGGACCGGAGATGTGACTGTAAGCGTTAACACCTCATTGCTACACGCTGGAGGTCTTTACTCACAGACACAGCAGAGCGTACCCGTAACCACCTCTGGTAGCTTGATTGATGGTGGTGTGGGAACTCTAACTATCCCAGCAAATGGATTTCAAGTTGGTGACTCTTTCAATGCGTTCTTCTCTGGCCAAATGTCATCTGCCAATAACGAGCAGATATCGATAACTATAATGGCAGGGGCTGTAACGTTAGCATCAAGTGGGACTATAACGCTTCCTTCGACAACCAATAAAAACTGGGAGCTGTACATTACGTTTACAATTAGGGCCATTGGATCTGCGGGAACGGCATCAATTGCAACTTCAGGCACCTTCTTCTTCAATAAGGACGCTAGTAATGCTCCAGAGAGTGTTGGCTTCTTTAGTCAAAACAATACAACATTTAGCACTACAATTAGCAATACTCTACAAGTGAATGTGCAGTGGATAACTGTAAACCCAGCAAATACAATACACACGGACCTTTTTAATGTGTATCGTATTTATTAAGTAAATTTGCATCAATGAAAAAGATGATGGAGATGTTCAAGGGAGACAAGGGCGAGATCTCGTCTAAGCGTGTCGTTGGGATCGTGGGGGCCTTGGTGCTTTTTGCGACCATGGCACACAACAGCTTGAGCCCACAAGAGATCGCTCCTAGCAAGGACCTCGTGGCCGCGGTTGAGTTTGTGGTGATCGCATGCCTTGGATTCACAAGTATCGACAAGTTTGCGAACAGGAACAATGCCGAAGGATAAGCCGATAGCAAAGACGACCACCGGAAAGGGTGCCAACTACTTGCCAACGAGCAAGGGCGCGGGCATGACTGCTAAGGGAGTAGCTGCGTATCGCAAGGCCAATCCAGGCTCAAAGCTAAAGACAGCCGTAACGGGCAAGGTAAAGGCAGGAAGTGCAGACGCAAAGAGGCGTAAGTCATTCTGTGCTCGCAGCGCTGGTCAGATGGCAGACTTCCCAAAAGCAGCGGCAGACCCGAACTCACGCCTCAGACAGGCACGCAAGAGATGGAAATGTTAAAATACGCTATTGCTATATTGTTACTCACATCGTGCAGTGCTAACTGGCACTTGAAGCGTGCTATCAAAAAAGACCCCTCACTGCTGAAGGGTGGAGACACTGTGCTAGTACACGATACCCAGTTTGTCACAAAGGAGCGTGTGCTTACAGATAGCTTCTTTACCACATGCTACGACACGATTGTTATGGAGGATAGCTTTGTATACACCAAGGTGATCCGAAGGGACAATGTAATTAAAGTTTACACCAAGTGTAAGTCAGATACCATACGTGTTACCACCAAGATCCCTTTCAGCTTGCCACCAACAGTATCGTACAAGAACGATCCTTTCTGGAAATCTTTGGCAATTGGCTTCGGTACCTTGTTATTGTTAATTATTATCCTTAGATTTGTACTTAAATGAAATCATTAGAAACACAAGAATTAGAATCGCTTAGATCTTTGAGCTCAAAGGTAAAGAACCTAAAGGAAGAGATCGCTGACATTGAGGTAAACTTGTCTCGCTTGAACAACCGTAAGCCTGCTCTTATCTTTGATATTGAGAACACCGCTGAGGAGTTGACAAGCCTGCAAGGAGAATTGCAAGAGAAGTACGGTAACGTTGTTATCGACCTAAACACAGGAGAAATAAAAGATGGGCAATATTAATAACTATACGGTAGACAACTCTTTAGTTGGTACCGAGAAACTTTTGATGTCTAACACACCCGCCGGTGGTGCGACAAATAACACGACCGTTGATGCGGTTGCTGTCTACACATTCGGAGCGGGAGCTCCTAAAGTTACACAAGCTCAGAGACTCGCTATCGTATCTCCAGTTGTCGGTCAGTTGGTTTACCAGACAGACGCAACTGAAGGAACGTATCAGTACAAGTCTACGGGCTGGGTTGCGTTATGATCGTAAGGAAGGTATCTATAGGCCAGGACTACAAGTCTGATGCCATGCACTACGTGCTTGGTCAGGACGTGCTGCGTGGCGAGTACAAGATATCTCTCATGCTATTAAAGGACGACGGTACCGTAGCCGTTTGGATCAAGAATGCCTCTGGTATGATGCTTTGGAAGACCTTCAACAGCAACATGCCAATCTCAATCGAATACGATATAGACTTTTAAATAAAATGAAATCACCGCTCTACTTTGTGGTAGAGCCTGTTGGCGACAAGCTTTACGACAGCACAACAGATTACGGGCTCATACTGAGCTCATCAAAGGAGGACCACACGGCAACCAATCGATTTGCTACGGTCATCGCCACTCCGATCGGTTACACTGGGGAGATCGTTCCCGGTGACACACTCATGGTACACCATAACGTGTTCAGAAAGTACTTCGATGTACGCGGAAAGGAGAAGTACGGCCCCTATCACTTTAGGGACAGCACCTTCTTCATCGACTTCGACCAGTTCTTTTTGTATAAGCACGAAGACGTCTGGAAGGCGCCGCACCCGTACTGCATGGTAAAGCCATTGGAGAATGATAACTCCACTATTATCAAGAGTACTGACATGGAGGCACCGCTGGTCGGGATCCTCAAGTACGGAAACGAGTACCTTTACTCTAAGGGGCTCAAGGACGGTGACATGATCAGTTTCCAGCCGGAGAGCGAGTACCCGTTCACGGTGGACGGAGAGAAGCTGTACCGGATGTTTAGCAAGAACATATGCGTGGCACTATGACCGAGAAAGAATTCAAGGAAAAGATTATAGAGGCCGCAGAGAAGGCTATACACGAGCTGATTGCAGTGGCAAAGGAGCCGATCCTGAATAATAACTCAGAGACTGACCTGTCTGCAGACAAGCTGAAGAACGCTGCTGCCACCAAGAAGCTGGCCATCATGGACGCATTCGATATCCTCAAGAGGATACAGGAGGAGCGAAACATGCTAGAAACGCCGGAGGCCAAGGTATCTGCCTCTGTAGAGACCAAGAAGGGATTTGCAGAAAGATTCTCTAAATGAGCAGGCTGTACGAGGTTTTAAAGGATCCTATACCAAAGGATGTATTGACCAAGGGCAACAAGGCAGGCTCTTGGGAGTACGGCTATAACCCCAAGTACGACATGATCGTCATATCCAAGGACGGGACAATCGGACCGGTCTACGAGATCAACGGACTAAAGATAGCGCTGCCGTTTCCAAAGCATGTAGAGGACCGCGGGGGCAAGTGGGTACCACAAGAATATCCAAAGGAGCTTTCCAAGCTAAAGACAATATTCGACTGGAACAAGTACGACAACCAGTTCAAGGGGAAGTGGGTAGACTATATCGAGACAGAGTTTGACAGAAGAGAGCACGGATTCTGGTTCCTCAACAAGAAGCAAAAGACATATATTACCGGTACTCACTACATGTACCTCCAGTGGACAAAGATCGATATCGGTCTGCCGGAGTTCCGTGAGTCTAACCGCATATTCTTCATTTACTGGGAGGCCTGCAAGGCAGACACAAGGTGCTTCGGCATGTGCTACCTCAAGAACAGGCGTTCTGGATTCTCATTTATGAGCTCATCCGAGCTAGTGAACATTGGTACCATCACAAAGAATGCAAGGCTCGGTATCCTGTCCAAGACCGGATCCGATGCCAAGATCATGTTCACGGACAAGGTCGTCCCTATATCTACAAATTACCCGTTCTTCTTCAAGCCGGTCCAGGACGGTATGGACAAGCCTAAGACGGAGCTCGGATTCCGTGTTCCTGCGTCTAAGATCACACGCAATAACATGGACAAGAACGAGGAGGACATCGAGGGCCTCGACACGTCCATCGACTGGAAGAACACTGCAGACAACTCTTACGATGGAGAGAAACTGAAGCTGCTCATTCATGACGAGAGTGCGAAATGGACACCACCAAACAACATCGAGACCAACTGGCGTGTGACAAAGACCTGTCTTCGTTTGGGTTCTAGGATCATCGGCAAGTGCATGATGGGCTCTACCTCTAACGCCATGGACAAGGGTGGTTCTGGATACAAAGTACTTTACAATGACTCCGACCCAAGGAAGCGAAGTCAGAACGGTCAGACAAAGAGCGGGCTGTACGGGCTATTTATCCCAATGGAGTGGAACTTCGAGGGATTCATCGACGAGCATGGATG
>Ga0102877_1000261_pt1 | contig 19456 bp, 19 predicted proteins | sample Colrivmeta1548B3_FD_78186 | JGI IMG/M metagenome (GOLD analysis project Ga0102877, IMG submission 78186) | Estuarine microbial communities from the Columbia River estuary - metaG 1548B-3 | ecosystem: Environmental > Aquatic > Marine > Intertidal zone > Estuary | place: USA: Columbia River...
ACACAAAAAACTACTGCTTAGAAGTGTCTTGCTGGTTCTCATTATTAGGTTTGTTATTGCCTTTGGGTTTATTGTTTCTCTGCGGTCTTTTTTTATTGGGTGGCGCCCCATTTGCGTCGCTTTTTGGGGCATTGTCTCGTGAAGATTTCCCTACCGACCTGGGTTTATTGGCATGTCTGGGCTTGTTGTTGTCGCCCCCATGAACTGCTGCTTTATCCCTAGGTCTTTTATTTTTGTTTCTATTCTTATTGTTTTTATTGCGTCTGCCTTTAGGTGCGTCAAAACGGGTGAGGCTGTCTTGGCCCACCACATTTTCAAAAACCACCTCAGCAGCAACCTGTTCCTCTTCAATGGCATAAGCCTCCAAACTAGGCACCGGTTCTTTAGCCTTGTTTTTGGCCAGTATCTCGTTTACTTGGTCCTTAGAAAGGGTGTGCCAATTGTTGGGCTCATCGCGATAAGTAAACCAAAGTTTTTCTTTAAAAATGTCTACTTTTTGACAAAAAGCCAGCCCTTTCTCTGTAAACAGCTTGGTGTCTGCAGATGGAAAGTCTTTGAGGGCGTCTACATAGACGTCTAGTTCAAAATTGAGACAGCACTTCAATTTACCACACTGTCCCGCTAATTTTTGAGGGTTTAAAGACAACTGCTGATACCTTGCTGCAGCCGTACCCACAGACCTAAAATCTGTAAGCCAGGTAGAACAACACAATTCTCGACCACAAGAACCAATACCGCCCAATCGCTGGGCTTCTTGTCTGTAACCAATTTGACGCATTTCAATGCGAATACCAAAGGCCTTGGCCATGTCTTTTATGAGCTGTCTAAAGTCTACCCTATCTTCTGCCGTGTAGTAAAAAGTAGCCTTAGAACCATCTCCCTGAAATTCTACATCGGATAGTTTCATCTGTAAATTCAACGAAATAGCAATCTCTCTAGAGCGCTTCTTAATCTCCTCTTCACGGTCCCTACAGCGCTGCCAAATGGCAATGTCTTTTTCGGTGGCTTTTCTGTAAATCTTAGGAAGGTCGTCACCGGTAAAAGACACCTTTTTCTTCTTCATCTGCACCTTTACGAGTGAGCCTGTCAGGGTCACCATCCCAAGGTCGTGTCCAGAAGCCGCCTGACTGGCCACTAAATCACCAATCTGAAGGGGAAAGCCTTCTGCATTTCTGAAATATTCTTTTCTAGAGTTTTTAAACCGCACTTCCACACAATCAAATGGCGCCTCACCCGCAGGAAGACTCATATTGGAAAGCCAATCAAAAACCGTTAATTTATTACAACTATCCGTACCGCAAGTGCCATTGCTCTTACAGCCTCGGGGTTGTCCGTCTGCGCCTGTGGCACAACTACTACAGCCCATATGTTTTATATTCTCAAAGCCTGGAAAAAATCCCAGACACTAGATTAGTAATGAATGCACGCCCTAATTTGTTTTTGGCCTCCGGCCGATGCCTTAATGATGGGCACCCAAATAACAGCGCTGATGTAAAGATACTACAAATTCTGCTCCCTAAAAAAGCCCCACATATAAATGTGGGGCTTTAGACTAAGGGGGCTTTTAGGCCCTATTTTGAGTCACAAATGCCTTATTTCTTGTACTTCAAAACTTCTGAACGGCCTTTCTTAAATATTTTATTACTCACCGTTTTTCCTTTTCTAAGCGCTTTCTGTTCCTCAAAAGACAAATTATGCACTTCTTTGCAAGCGTCTGAACAACAATCGTCCATAGCATTGGCACAGGTAGGGCATTGAATAAAGAGCAAATGACAAGCCTCATTGGCACAATTCACATGGGTGTCGCAAGTATTTCCACACTGGTGACAATGAGCAATCACATCTGGTGAAATGCGTTCTGCCCTTCTGTGGTCAAAAACAAAATTTTTACCAATGAATTTATTTTCCAAGCCTTTGTTTTCTACCTGTCTGGTATATTCAATAATGCCGCCTTCTAACTGAAACACATTTTTAAATCCTTTGTGCTTATAATAAGCAGAGGCTTTTTCACAGCGAATACCCCCTGTACAATACATCACTAAATTTTTATCTTCTTTGTGTTCTCTGAGGTCTTCTTCTATAAGGTCCAAAGAATCTCTAAAGGTGTCTACATCTGGGGTAATGGCATTTTTAAAGTGGCCTATTTCACTTTCATAATGGTTGCGCATGTCTACAAGCACCGTATTAGGATCTTCTATAATATCATTGAATCTCTCCGCATCTAAATGAACCCCTATATTGGTCACATCAAAAGAGGCGTCATTCAATCCGTCTGCTACTATCTTATGACGCACTTTAACCTTCAGTTTTAAAAAAGAAAAGTTGTCTTGTTCAATGGCAATATTGAGTCGGACATTTTCCAAGAAAGTAATGCTGTCTAAATGGCTTTTAAAAGCTTCAAAATGAAGTGCGGGAACAGATAATTGGGCGTTAATGCCCTCGTGGGCTACATAAATACGTCCCAGTACGGCCAGTTCATTCCAGTGAATGAATAAATAATCTCTAAATAGGGAAGGGTTTCCAATCTGGTGGTAGGCATAAAAAGAGACGGTAAGCCTTTCCAGGCCAGCCTCAGCGATTAAAGCTTTTCTCTCCTCAGCGCTTAAAGTATTGTACAGTTGCATGCTATACCAATGTTTTAAGGGTTAAGATACTGCAAAGATACATCTTTTATTACACTCACTTTTTAAAGGACTGTAGCTGCATTTGAGGGAATAATTGGAAGATCTCCAAAAAAAAGTTGGAAAATTTCCAAAAAAAATTTAAAATATATTGCTATTTGAAAAAAGTTAGCTTACTTTAGCAGTCCTAATAAAAAGATTATGAGCAGCGAACAAGCATCCAAACTAAAAGCCTTACAACTCACGCTAGACAAACTAGACAAGACCTACGGTAAAGGCGCCGTAATGAAAATGGGAGACAGTGTTGCCCAAGACGTAGAAGTCATTTCTTCAGGTTCTTTGGGATTGGACTTGGCCTTAGGTGTTGGAGGATATCCAAGGGGAAGGGTGATTGAAATTTACGGACCTGAGTCTTCTGGAAAAACTACATTGACCCTTCATGCCATGGCAGAAGCGCAAAAAGCAGGTGGTATTGCTGCCTTTATAGATGCAGAACACGCCTTTGACCGTTTTTACGCTCAGAAACTCGGCGTAGACATAGACAACCTTATTATATCTCAACCAGACAATGGAGAGCAAGCGCTTGAAATTGCAGACAATTTAATTCGCTCAGGGGCAATTGATATTGTGGTTATTGACTCGGTAGCTGCCCTTACGCCAAAGAGTGAAATAGAAGGAGAAATGGGAGACTCTAAAATGGGGCTTCACGCCAGGCTTATGTCACAAGCACTTAGAAAATTGACAGGTTCTATTAGTAAAACCAATTGTACGGTAATCTTCATTAACCAATTGAGGGAAAAAATTGGGGTAATGTTTGGAAATCCAGAAACCACTACTGGAGGTAATGCACTTAAATTTTATGCCTCTGTACGTTTAGACATTAGAAGGTCTACACAGATTAAAGACACGGACGGAGATGTACAGGGAAATAAAACAAGGGTTAAAGTGGTTAAAAACAAAGTAGCCCCACCTTTTAAAACGGCTGAATTTGACATTATGTACGGTCAAGGAGTCTCTAAAGTAGGAGAAGTGATAGACCTTGGGGTAGATTTTGAAATTATTAAAAAAAGTGGTTCTTGGTTTAGCTATGGCGAGACCAAATTGGGCCAAGGAAGGGATGCTGTGAAAACGCTTTTATTAGACAATCCTGATTTAATGGATGAGTTAGAAGGAAAAATTAAAGAAGCGCTTAAAGCCTTAGGAAAATAAAGACCTCTAAAATGCTCTTGCAAAAAAACCAGCCCTAGGGCTGGTTTTTTTATGTCAGAAAATAACTTGTATTTGAATGGCAAACAGCGTTCTTAAAAAATCAGATAAATAGTGCCGCTATGCTTCAAGGTCCTTGATCATTTGATCTCTAACCTGATCACTAAGAGTTTTAGCCTCTTTTGGCAACATTTCTTTGGTGTTTATAAATGCACAGACCTTTACTCTAGAGGGTCCAGGCCTTCCGCGAAAAAACTCAAAAGGGAATAATTTTTTATGGTCGTAAAAAACAATGGGCACCAATGGTATTTGATGGGAAATAGCCATCTTAAAAGCGCCATCCTTAAAGCGGTCTAAAACAATTTCTGGAGGAGGTACGCCTCCCTCGGGAAAAATACATATGCTGAGTCCGTTTTCTAGTCGCTTTTGTGCTTTTCTATACACATCTATTCTACTTTGGGTATTGTCCCTATCAACCAGAATACAAACCCTTTTATAAAAAAAACCAAAAATAGGAAACTGGGTCAATTGCTTTTTACCCACAAAAACAAAGGGATGGGGGCTTAATGCCAACATACCCATAATGTCTAACATAGAGGTGTGGTTGGGGGCTAACATATAACTTTGATTAGGCTTAAAGCGTTCTGTCCATTGCACTTTTAAGGGAATTCCCATAGCAAATAATATGGGCTTGGCCCACAAATTTCTAGCCAACCAGTAAAACTTAGGGTACCAGTCTTTTTTTAGCGTGGTGACAAAAAGTGCTGGTGAAAATATAATAATCAGTGATACGGTGATCAAATAAAACCATATCCTATAAAAGGGAATTGCTAGGTAATGAAACAACTTTTGCATGCCTTCAAATATAATGATAATATGCGGGGAGAAAATAGGGTGATAAAAAAGTATATTTCTGTTACCTTTGTGTCTTTGATAGGTAATAACTACTATGGCAAGAATTCTCACAGGAGTACAAAGTACAGGCGTGCCCCATTTAGGTAATATTTTAGGGGCTATTCAGCCTGCAATAGAGATGGCAAAAGACACAAACAATGATTCTTTCCTATTTATTGCAGACATGCATTCGCTGACCCAAATAAAAGATGGCGCAACGCTAAGGCACAATACTTATGCTACTGCGGCCACTTGGCTGGCATTTGGATTAGATATTGAAAAGACCGTGTTTTACAGGCAGAGCGACGTGCCCCAGGTCACTGAACTCTCTTGGTATTTAAGCTGTTTCTTTCCCTATCAGAGGCTCACCTTGGCACATTCTTTCAAGGACAAGTCAGACCGCTTAGAAGATGTGAACGCCGGTTTATTTTCGTACCCTATGCTTATGGCGGCAGACATTTTGGCCTATGATGCACATTTTGTGCCGGTAGGAAAAGACCAGTTGCAACACCTAGAAATGACCAGAGATGTAGCGGCAAGATTTCATGCCAAATTGGGAGATACTTTTGTGCTACCAGAAGCAAAAGTACAAGAATCCAGCATGTATGTTCCAGGAACAGACGGTGGTAAAATGAGTAAGAGTAAAGGCAATACTATTGATCTTTTTCAATCAGACAAAGCACTCAAAAAACAAATCATGGGGATTCAAACAGATTCTACCCCTATGGAAGATCCTAAGGATCCAGATACCGACAATGTATTTGCACTATACAAGATATTGGCCACTCCAGAACAAACAGCCGCAATGAGGAATAATTATACTGGAGGTAACTACGGCTTTGGACATGCCAAACAAGCCCTTTACGAATTAATACTGGAGCAATTTAATCCCGCTAGAGAACGTTTTGAATATTTCATGAACCATACCGAAGAAATAGACAAGGCTTTGGCTGTAGGGGCAGAAAAAGCTACACTGGTAGCCAATGGGGTCCTTTCTAGGGTGCGAGAAAAGGTAGGCTATTCATTTAAATAAAAAGTGAGCTGTTCCTTTAAATAAGGAATTGCTTTCTCCTTAAAGTAAACTTTTGGTTGGGGTGATGTGATTAAATAGCCTCATAAAATTGGCCGGGTAAATGCCGCAGCCCTCCTTTGAGCTCTAAAGTCATTAAACAAGGGTACAATACTTTTATTTCCCAATTCAATACGCTCGCCAACTGGTCTACATGCATTTTACCGTTTGAAAATAGACATTGATACAAAACAGACTCCTCAGCGGTGTGGTTTGTTGCTTTATCTTTAGTTTCTAATTCAGTGCCACATGTTAAACCCATATTTAATACAATTCCTGGCTGGTCTTGCCAGTTCATGCTGTTGATTAAATCCCTAGAATGGGTAAGCATTTGGGCTTTCAAATGCTTTATAAGATCGTTACAACCTACGCTAAAAAAATCTGTAGTTCTTCCTGGAACTGCAAAAACAGGGCGGTCATAGCTATTGGCCAATTGGGCGGTGTGCAAAGCGCCTCCCTTTTTAGCAGATTCCACCACAAGGGTGGCCTGTGATAGTCCCGCAATAATCCTGTTTCTACTCACAAAATGCCCAGGGAGTGCATGCATTCCAGAAAAAAATTCCGTGTAAAAACCACCCTGCTCCATCACATCTTTTATATAAGGACGGTTTTGGGCAGGGTAAATCCTTTTAAATCCGTGGGCCAAACACCCAATGGTTTGTAAGCCTTGTTCAGCGGCAGCCCTCTGAATGGTAATATCTATTCCTTTAGCAAAGCCACTCACTATGACAGGGTCTAAAGGCTTTATTTCTTCTATAAACTGCTCACAGAATTCCCTGCCCATACCCGTCATTTTACGGGTGCCTACCACAGCGATGATTTTTTTAGTCCCTGTATCTAAATGGCCTTTCCCAAAGAGAAGTACCGGTGCGTCTGAGGCTAGAGAAAGAAAATAAGGGTAGTTGGCATCTTCAAAATAAAAGGTTTGAATTTTATTGGCTAAAATAAAGTCAAACTCATCAGTAGCCAATTTAAGGTAAAGGGCGTGCAAATAATCTGAGGGTGTTTTTGATTCTTTAACGGAAAGTACAATGCTGGAGTCTCTTGGAGATTCAAAAAAAGCATGGGCAGATCCGTAATGAGCAATGATTTTGCGTGCGGTTTTTGCGCCTACGCCCGGAAGGGCCTGAAGGCGCAAAACTGCAATCATAAATGCCTTAGAACGTTGCATATAGCCATTTTCAATAAGGTACGCTTTTAAAATGTTAATAAAAAATGGCCTGCTCGATTTTAAAAAGCGACAAAAAAGACCATATTTGTAGTCATGCAACTAGAGAAATACATAAGCCCTTTATTATTCCGATACAACTGTGTTGTAATTCCTGGTTTTGGCGCTGTTCTAACGCATGAAAAAGGAGCGAGCCACCATGAAAAAACGCACACTTTTTACCCCCCAACAAAGGTCATGTCATTTAATGCGCAACTGCATGTTGGAGACGGCATATTAGTGGCTCATATAGCTACCGTTCTTTCCATTACATACGAAGCCGCTTTGAGACTTGTAAAAGACCAGGTGCAGTTGTGGAAATCAGAATTGGCTTCTGGCAATGCGCTTTCATTAGAAGGCTTGGGTGTTTTTACCCAAAATAGCGAAGCTAAAATAAGTTTTACCCCTTTTCATGAATACAATTATTTGCCTGCTTCCTTTGGACTTCAAGCAATCAAAGTGGTCCCTAAAGCTCCTTTAAAAAAGACCCGCCAACAGACTTCTGAACCTGTAGTATTTCAATTAGATCAACAATATGGAAGTAATCATGGTGGTCCTTGGAGAAAGGTTTTATTGAGATATGCTGCCGCAGCGCTTATTGGTGTTAGTGGAGCTCTCAGTGTGTACCAATCTTATACTATTCATACAGAAAATAAAAGAGTGGCTTTTCAAGAAGCAACCAAAGAGGTGGAACACAAAATTCAAGAGGCTACTTTTTTTAATAGCAGCCCCCTTTCACTCTCTACTTTAGAAATAAGCTTGGCCAAAAAAGAAGTGGTAAAACCTTCTTTTTTCATCATTGCTGGTGCCTTCAGGGAGCCTGAAAATGCATCTAAACGCATTGCACAACTCAAAAGAAGTGGCTATGAAAAAGCCACTTATCTAGGTCCCAACAGATACGGCCTACACCAAGTAAGTTTCCAAAGCTTTGTAGCCGAATCTGACGCGAGGGCTTTCCTTAAAGAGGTTCAAGCGAATTTTGCCAAAGACGCTTGGCTTTTGGTGTTAAAAAAGTAAGGGTTTCTTGGTTGTTTCGCCAAATCCCAACCTATCTTTGCAAAACAATCAGACCCTATGAAAGCAAAAGTCCCTTCTGAATCCAGAACCGTGATGACTGATATGGTTTTACCCAGTGAAACCAATCCCTTAAACAATCTTTTTGGAGGAGAATTACTCGCTAGAATGGATCGTGCCGCAAGTATAGCTGCCAGAAGACACTCTAGAAGGATTACGGTGACCGCTTCTGTAAATCATGTGGCATTCAATAGATCTGTCCCTGTAGGAAGTGTGGTGACTGTAGAGGCGCATGTTTCTAGGGCTTTTAACACTTCTATGGAAGTCTTTATAGATGTTTGGATGGAAGATAGGTTTAGCGGAGAGAAGACCAAAGCCAATGAGGCCATCTATACTTTTGTGGCGGTAGACGACACCGGAAAGCCTACAGAAGTACCCCCTCTTAAACCAGAAACCCCTTTAGAAGAGGAACGTTTTGCCGCAGCACTTAGAAGAAAGCAGCTGTCTTTGGTCTTAGCGGGCAAAATGAAGCCTACAGACGCTACAGAATTAAGGGCTTTATTTATGGGAGAAGACGCCTAGTCTAAAGACCTGTCACAGCCGTCATTTTCAATAGCAGTTTCCTGCTTGCTTAAAAACGCAATTAAATAGTCTGCAGTAGTAAAGTCATAGCGTTTTAGCAATTGCTGAAAGTTGTCTGGGTTTGTATTACTGATGTAATCATTCACTGCTATGGTCAGTTGGGTGGTGTCTGCCAATACGTTGCCTCCAACAGTTGCTCTGATTAAGATATTATTTCCTTCTCTTTGAATGTCCAATCCTGCATATGCCATGGAATATTGGCTCTGAAAAAAGGTCTTAAGTTCGGAAACTTTCATACTATAGGTCTCGAGGCCATTGCCAAAAGGATCTATAGTATAAATATCATAGGGCCTGATATTTCCTTCTGCCAAATTAGCCCTAACCCCTCCATAGTTTTGAATAGAAAGGTCTGCGCCTGTTTCTTCTAGTAAAGCAGTCGTATAAAAACAAGCGGTTTCAGCACGGTCGTGATCATGAGAAGCAGTAGCTAAAGTGGTATAGAATTCAGGCCTATTGTTGTAAGCCGCAATAGTGTTAGCAACGGCCAAATCCTCTGGATGGTCTTCACTCAAATCTATTAAGGTATAGGCTTTATTGACAATTTTACCGTCCGCCACCTGTAACACCAATTTAGTAAGGTATTGCATATGAGCACCAGACTGAATCATTGGAACTGCTCTATACACCTCATTGTACAATTGGTGGCTGTGTCCGCCAACAACCAAATCTACAAAAGATTCACTCCCATTAAAAGACTGGTCTATGAGTTTTCTGTCTGCTTCTTTTCCATAATGAGTCAGGGCTACCACTAAATCTGCCCCCAAAACCTGGGCATTGTTGCGGTATCCTGCCACCACATCAGCACCTTGTTGGAAAGCCAACCCGTCCATGTTTTTGGGATGAGAAAGGGGTAAATCTCCACGAGAACTATTTTCTACTACCCCAATAAAAGCAATGCTAAAACCGTCTTTTTCAATAATAGTATAAGGATCTGGAGTAGCTAAAACACCCCCTGTATTCTGCACATTGGCGCAAATAAAAGGAAATGTTGCCTGTGCTAATCTGCTGTTTAAAACTTCTTGTCCATAATCAAATTCGTGGTTGCCAAGTACAGAAACATCCATGCCTACGGCACCCATAACATCTATGATAGGACTCCCTTTTTCTGGGTGAAAATCTACAATAGGATTGCCTGAAAAAACATCTCCTCCACTGACAAAAAACACCTTATCACTCACCTCTTTAGCCTCATCTATAAAGGGCTTAACTTTAGAAAAACGGTCTATTTTGCCGTGCATGTCATTTAATGCAAACAAGACAACTTCTGTGGTTTCCAGCTCAGGATCTTGAACCGAATTAGGGCTTGGCTCGTTTCCGCAAGACCACATTAAAATAACCAATGGAAGGAATAGGAATTTTTTCATAAGATAAAATTACAATATCCTTTTTAAAATATCGCTGCAAAAAAAATGCCAAGGGCAAATAAAACAAAAAAGTAAGGGGCTGTCGCAAAGGAGAAAAAACTACGCCCATGAAAGATAGCAGCCAAATTAATGCAAAAAAAACCTCCACGGCAGAAGAGCGGTGGAGGGTAAAGCATTTAGTAGGTAAGTTGTTTGGGTATTATGTCTTGCTTTAATTACCAATTCAATACCGCTAAATTAAACAAGAATACCCTACTAAAAAATACTCTCAATACAATGAGAATACTTTTTTACCTCAAATTAAATACCCATTCTTGGGGGTTTAACCTGGTGCTATTCTGATATAGATAAAATTTCAAGATGGTTTGACCTTCATTATCATTGGAAGCAATTTCACCAAGAGATTGTTTCTCTTGAACAAAATCACCTTTTTTAACCCCTAAAGTTTTTAAATTATAATAGGTGCTAATAAAGTTTCCATGCTTGATTTGCACCCCTAAATTTCCGCCGGGTACTGCCATAATAGCAATGACCTCTCCTTCAAAAATTGCCCTCGCTTGGCTGCCTTTTTCTGTGGCTATGGTCACCCCATTGTTCTGGTGCTTGATCCCTGGATATACTGGATCTGAATAAACACCATAGCCTCTTTTGAGTAGGCCTTTCTCTAGCGGCCAAATAAGTTTCCCTTTGTTGGCTGTAAAATTATTCGCCACCCTTGTTGCTTCTGGGGTAAGTAAAAAACTAGCGCCTCCTTTTACCCCTTTGGCTTTTTTATTCGCAGCAGCGATAGCCGCCTTAATCAATGCTTCAATTCTATTTTCCAAGGCCTTGGCTTCTTTTTGCTTCTTGCGAATGGCTGCAGTGTATTTCCTTTCGTTTTGTCTTATGTCTTGTAATACCTTGGCCTTGTTTTGCTTCTCAGTGAGGAGTTGTTTCTTGGCGGCTGTGTTGGACAACACCAAAGCCTCTTTGGCTTTGCGCTGCGCATTTAAAGATTGTATTTTTTCTTCCAGCACCTTTGTTTGAATAGCGATCCCTTCACCCTGTTTTTTTCTATATGTCTGGTACTGCTTTAAATACTGTAGGCGTTTATAGGCCATATAGAAACTCTTGGAGGACAATAAGAACAACAATCTGTTCTCTTGGGCCGTGTGCAAATAAGATTTTTGAATCATTTGCGCGTACTCCTTTTTAAGGTCTGCTAAAGCCTTTTGTTGGTCCTTTACTTCTTTTTGATTGGCATTGATTTGCCTGGTGAGTAAATTGGCTTGTTGGTTGGTGAGTCTAATGAGCTGCTCTCGGACCTTTATTTTTTTATTGGCGGTCTCTAGATCTTCTAAGACTGCGCCCCGTTCTCTCTTTTTCACTGAAAGTAATCGGTTCATGTCTTTGATCTCTTTTTCAAGGGATATTTTTTTAGCCTCTAGTGCTTTTTGATCCTTGGTTTGTCCAAAAGCATTTGGTGCCGTAGAAAAGTAGCACAAAAGCAAAAAGAAAATGATAAAGGGATTCTTGTGACGCATTAAAAGGAATACTATTTTGATATTTAGTCTGTATCTGACTTGAGTGCTAAGGTTTTTAATCCCTTAGGCATCTTAAAGGGAAAAGACAAAGCGCGGTTAACGCTAATGTTTTTATAACTAATTCCCACAGTCGTTTCTGTCTTATTGGTCTGTGCAGAGACAGATATTTCGCTGGGCAGCAACAGGCCGTCCATTTCTGTGTAAGAAGGGTATTGAATGCGAAGATTGTTCTGCGAACCCCCTTGGCTTATTTGGGTTTGGGCTACTTTAAAATTCTGAGGGTCTATGTCTACAAAAAGCTTGAACAACGCCAGCGCTTTTTGAGGTTTTAATCGATACGCCTGAGGAGTAGACTCCACATTAAATCGCTGCTTTTTTAGGTCTAAAGCAGCTTCTCCCAATAAAAGCCCTTGGAGCATATTAAAATCTAGAGGGGTTCCTAAAAAATCACTCAGGGCAGCAAAATCTCCTTCAAAAGAGAGGTTGTTTACACTGGAATAAAAAGCTATTTTATTTGGTGTAATGAGCGCTTTTCCCATCCCAAAAAAAACTGAAATCCAAAGGGTTTTGTCTCGTTCCATCCTAAAAGTGGCCGGAATCCCCTGACTGGTGGAACCGCTCTTATAATCAATTTTCATCTTACCGCTTAGGGTTTTAAAATCTCCTGAGGCAGCGTAGTGATTTTTAATGACTGATTTTGCGCTTAAATTTCGGAGGGATCCTGTTTCAGAAGTGGTCGCAAAACTGCCTTTCTTTGCCCCACAAGCCGTAAAAGCAAGTGTTAAAGCGAAGAAGAAAAACCTTTTATACAGAGCGCTATTCCAGGACATGCCTTTTGTTTTTTTGAAGTAATACCATACAAAGATACAATTTTGGTGCCAAGATTACTGCTGTCAGCCACCACCAATTGAAAGACCCCTTATCTAAATGTAATAGGGTACAATAATAGGACCCTCTTTAAAGTAGGGCATTACCCATTGGCAGCTGGTTTATTTAATTCCAGTACTCCCAAACCCTCCAGCACCTCTTTCGCTGTCTTCTAGAGTATCTGTCAGTTCCCATTGGGCTCGCTCGTATTTGGCCAAGACCATTTGCGCAATCCTGTCGCCGTTTTCAATGGTGAAAGGATCTGCAGAAAGGTTGATCAAAATAACCCCCACATCTCCCCTGTAATCTGCATCTATGGTGCCTGGTGCATTCAGGACAGTAATACCGTGTTTGGCTGCCAACCCGCTTCTGGGCCTTACCTGAGCTTCCGTACCAGAAGGAAGGGCTATATGAAGCCCCGTGGGAATTACTTTTCGCTCCATGGGCGCCAATGTAACAGACGCAGATAAGTGGGCCCTTAAATCCATTCCAGCCGCTGCAATAGTTTCGTAAGACGGAAGCGCATGAGCGCTTTTATTGACAATTTTAATCCTCATTGCTTCTTAATTTTTTTAAATTTTTATACTCCAATCCACCTGTTATTAAGATGAATCCTACTAAAAATAGACTACCCAAAATCATTTGACCAGGGAATACATAGAAGGAAAGACCGCCTAAAAGGACTGCTGTACTCAAATAACCCGCTATTTTTCCCAAAGGATAATTTATGGGGTACTTTTTGCGCCCTATCATATAAGAGGCCGCGGCCATAGTCCCATAAGCAGCTAAAGTTGCTATAGCAGACGCATAGTAGCCTATGATTGGAATGCCTATAAAATTGACCACAAGGGTAATCAGGGCGCCACCTATAGAAATATACGCCCCGTAATGGGTTTGATCCGTAACCTTATACCATACAGATAAGTTGTGATAAATACCCAAGAATAAACTGGCTAATAAGATCAGTGGCACTACTTCTATGGCTTCCCAATAGCTTGAATTTCTAATGAATAGTACTTTTATGAGATCTATATACACCAATACCCCTAGAAAAATCACGCTGCCAAAAATCACAAAATACTGTGTAATGACCGCGTAGGCCCGTTGGGGGTTTTTTGATTTGGCATGACTAAAGAAAAAGGGCTCAATACCCATTCTAAATGCCGTGGCAAAAAGAGTCATAAACAAAGCCAATTTATAGCAAGCAGCGTATTTACCCAGTTCACTGGCTGCAACAGATACAGGCAGTAGTTTGGCTAATAAAATCTTGTCAAACACCTCATTAATGGTAAAAGCCACCCCAGCAATCATCACAGGAAGTGCGTAATGAATCATGCGTTTGAACAAGGCAGTGTCAAAACCAAAACGCAGTCCTTTGTACTGACCAGAAAGCCAAATAAAAGTACTGGCAGAGGCTATGGTATTGGCAATAAATATATAGGCAATCTCAAAATTAGGTCTGTAAAAACCCCCCAGCCATTGGCATATGGAGGTGCTGTTTTCAAGGGTTGAGGCTCCGGTCAAAGCGGCATTTACAGAAGCATCTATAGGGCCCTCTAAGCCAGACCAAAAGGGCAATCCCACCAAAAACAATATATTGAGGCCTAAATTAAGTCCTACATTGGCTGTTTTTAATAGCGCATACTTCATAGGGCGTCCTTCTGCCCTTAGTTTGGCAAAGGGTATCACCACAAGGGCGTCTAAACCCATAATAGCAATGGCATAACCTAAGTATTCCAATTTAATGTCTGTGAATGAAGACATAGAAGGCAGCGCCATGGCGGCTATTAAAACAAAAACAAAGGTGGACGCTACAATAGACCAAAGCGAAGTAGACACTACCTTTTGCCTGTCGGGGGCGTTGGTGTAAAACCTAAAAAAAGCGGTTTCCATCCCATAAGCCAAGAGCACATTAAAAAGGGCAAACCAGGAAAAAATAACGGTCACCTCACCAAAACCGGCAGTAGCCAAAATATTTGTATAGAGCGGGAGTAGCAAGAAAGACAACATTCTTGGCAGCACAGTCGCTATTCCATAGACAAAGGTCTGGGCAAATAATTTTTTAAACAAGCTGTGTTCGTTTGGGCCTAATGGCAAATCGTTGGGTTTAAAAATACAAAAACCCCAGCAAGCTGGGGTTTATTTGTGTATTATTTATCGCTAATACCCTGTAAAAAAAGTGTTTAAGACGGGGTAAAAAATTTAATCGTTTAAAGCCTCTGCGCCCCCAACAATCTCTAAGATCTCATTGGTAATAGCTGCCTGACGTGCTTTATTGTACGTTAATTTCAATTGATCTCTAAGGTCTGTAGCGTTGTCCGTAGCCTTGTGCATGGCGGTCATTCTAGCGCCGTGCTCAGAGGCAAAAGAATCTCTTATTCCTTTGAAAAGCTGCGTTTTTAATGCTTTTGGCACCAATTCACTCACAATTTCAGCCTTTCCAGGTTCAAAAATATAATCAGATTCTGCCGCAGCGCCAACCACAGGGACAATCGGCAAAAATTGTTCTGTTGTGACTATTTGTGTTGCTGCGTTTTTAAATTTATTGTAGATCAAAACAATTTTGTCGAACTTCTCCGTAGCAAAATCTTCCATTAAACGGTCTGCAATCTCACTGACGTTAGCGAAAGTAAGGTCCTCGTAAATGGCGCTTTCGTTGGACACCAAAGGAAAATCTTTCCCCAATATGTCTGCAGATTTTTTGCCCACTGCCATCACAGAAACTGCTTTTCCAGCGTAGGCACCTTTGGCTAAGGACTGTGCTTGTTTAATGACGTTGGTGTTAAAAGCACCACAAAGACCACGGTTAGAAGTAATAGCCACCAATAGGATTTTGTCTTCCCCACGAACGGCTGCATACTTGCTTGCGTCTGAACTTTCAATACTACCACTCAAAGACTGTAATAAATCTGTAAGGGTGTCTGAGTAAGGACGCATGGCCGTAATAGCATCTTGTGCTTTTTTTAGCTTCGCCGCAGACACCATCTTCATGGCAGAAGTGATCTGCATGGTAGAAGATACTGAGGCTATTCTATTACGTATTTCTTTTAAGTTTGCCATGTCTGGTTTTCCTTAGTTTGGCTTAGTATTTAGCAGATAATTCCTCACAAACCGCTGCAAGCGTGTCTGTCACCTCATCTGTTAATTTTCCTGCTTTTAATTGGTCTAACACATCCCTGTGTTTCGCATTTAAATACTCAATATAGGCTGTTTCAAAAGCTTTGATTTGGTCTACAGGTACCTTCTTTAAAAGGTTTTTAGATCCTGCATAAATAATCGCTACCTGATCCTCTACAGTGAAAGGGTCATTTTGAGCCTGCTTTAAAATCTCTACGTTTCTACGTCCTTTTTCAATCACGTTTAAAGTAGCCGCATCTAGGTCAGAACCGAATTTAGCAAATGCCTCTAATTCTCTAAACTGCGCCTGGTCCAACTTAAGCGTACCTGCTACTTTTTTCATAGATTTAATCTGAGCGTTACCCCCTACCCTAGATACCGAGATACCTACGTTAATAGCAGGACGAACCCCTTGGTTAAATAAATCTTGCTCCAAAAATATCTGACCATCCGTAATAGAAATTACGTTGGTAGGAATATAGGCAGAAACGTCTCCCGCCTGGGTTTCAATAATTGGCAATGCCGTTAGTGAACCACCTCCTTTAACGATAGGCTTTAAAGAATCTGGCAAATCGTTCATGTCTTTTGCAATGGCGTCATCTGCAATGACCTTAGCCGCACGCTCTAACAATCTTGAGTGCAAGAAGAATACATCTCCAGGGTATGCCTCACGTCCCGGTGGACGTCTTAACAATAAAGACACCTCACGATACGCAACAGCTTGCTTAGAAAGGTCGTCGTATATAATTAAAGCCGGTCTACCGGTGTCTCTGAAATACTCTCCAATAGCAGCGCCCGCAAATGGAGCGTATACTTGCATTGGTGCAGGATCAGACGCATTGGCTGCTACAATAGTAGTGTAAGCCAAAGCCCCTTTATCTTCTAATGTCTGCGCAATGGCAGCTACTGTAGATGCTTTTTGACCAATGGCCACATAGATACAGTACACTGGCTCACCAGCGTCATAAAATTCTTTTTGATTTAAGATGGTGTCAATACAAACCGTAGTCTTACCGGTCTGACGGTCACCAATCACCAATTCACGTTGTCCTCTACCTACTGGAATCATAGCGTCAATCGCTTTAATTCCGGTCTGTAATGGTTCCGTTACTGGCTGACGGAAAATAACCCCTGGTGCCTTACGCTCCAATGGCATTTCGTATACCGTTCCTTCAATAGGACCTTTACCGTCTATGGGTTTTCCCAAGGTGTCTACCACACGTCCTACAATACCTTCTCCTACATTAATAGAAGCAATACGCTCGGTACGTTTAACAGTAGTTCCCTCTCTAATATCTCTAGATGGGCTTAATAATACCACCCCTACATGGTCTTCTTCAAGGTTCAATACAATCCCTTGTACACCCCCGTCGAATTCCACCAATTCTCCATACTGCACATTAGACAAACCGTATACGCGGGCAATACCATCACCTACTTGTAATACAGTGCCCACCTCATTCAAAGAGGCTTGTGCATTAAATCCTGCTAATTGATCTTTTAAAATTGCAGATACTTCTGCGGCTTTTACTCCTGCCATGTCCTAGATATTTGTAAATTCTCTTTCTAACTGCTGCAATTGAGCAGCAACACTTGCGTTGTATTGTAAATCTCCCACTCTAAGGATAAACCCACCTAAAAGGCTTGGGTCTACTAGATTGGTAATGGTCACCTCCTTATTGATTAATTTGGCTACCTTCTCTTTAATTTCTTTTTCTAGGCTTTCGCTTAACGCTACAGCCGACGTCACTACTGCATTGGCCTTTCCTTGAGCCTGCTCATATAAGTCTGTAAAAGCTACAGCAACCGCCAAGGTAAGTCCCGAGCGTTTGTTGTCTAATAATGCCTTAAAAGTATGGGCAACCAGTGGCTGTACTGCCGTAAATACCGCTTCAAATCCTGCTTGCTTTTGAGTCGCAGTCAATGTAGGGTTGGCTAGAAAAGATTTAAAATCTTCATTGCCTCCAATAATAGTAGCCATCTCTTGCATGTCTGCAGCAACCGCTTCTAAGACATTGGTCTCTTGGGCTTGTTGCAACAAAGCTTTTGCGTAACGAATGGCAGCTCTAGAGTTGGTCATAATGCTAGTTTAATTTCATATCACCGAGGGCGTCAGAAACTAATTTCTGCTGCTTGTCTCCGTTAGATAATTCACTTTTGATTACTTTCTCAGCAATGGCCACAGATAAAGTAGCTACTTGCTTCTTAATGTCTGCCGCAGCCGCTTTCTTTTCAGATTCAATAGCTTCTTGCGCTTGTTGTAGCATTTTATCTCCTTCCGATTTAGCCAATTCCTTAGCGTCAGAAATCATTTTTTCTTTTAATTCACGGGCTTCTTTAAGCATGGCTTCTCTTTCTGCTCTAGCTTCTTTTAATAACTGATCGTTATTTGCCGTTAAGCTTTCCATGTCTTTTTTAGCCTGTGCAGCACTATCTAGTGCATTTTGAATACCTTCTTCACGTTCTTGTAAAGCGTCAAGAATAGGTTTCCATGCAAATTTTACCATCAGTAAAATAAGGGCTATCAATAAGATAGAAGACACTAAAAATAGGCCTGGTGAAAAATCGTTTAATAAAGTTTCCATAAAAAAGGGTTTGCTTTTTTTAATTTAAAAAACACCCGCTACGGCCAATCGCCGCAGCGCGTGAAATCTTTTTCAAAAGTTCTTATTTTCCTAAGAACAATGCACCAAAGGCCAAACCTTCTAAAAGTGCTGCAATGATAATCATGTTAGTTGAAATTTTACCGGCTGCCTCAGGCTGACGCGCAATACCTTCCATTGCTTTTCCTCCGATTTGTCCTAATCCAATTCCAGCTCCAATAACGATTAAACCTGCTCCAATTAAGTTGTACATAGTAAATGATTTATATTAAATTAAAAAAACGCTTTTTACAGCTTTCGTTTTTGTTTTGATTAATGATGGTCGTGTTCTGCTACTGCCATTCCAATAAAAAGAGCAGAGAGCATGGTAAAAATATAGGCTTGTAAGAAGGCTACTAGCACTTCTATTAATGTGATGAAAAAAGACAAGACAAAAGACAAAGAGGTAGCCCCTACAACACCTAATGTTTCTCTTAGGGTAAACATAATAGCAATTAAACTCATCACCACAATGTGTCCTGCAGAAATGTTGGCAAACAAACGCACCAACAAAGAAAAAGGTTTAATCACTAAGGCCCCAGCCAATTCAATAATAGCCAAAACAGGTCTTAGCAAATAAGGCACCCCTGGCATCCATAATATATGAAGCCAATAATCTTTGTTCCCGCTCGCGGTGTAAATCACTAAGGTCAATACCGCTAAAGCAGCAGTCACAGCCAATTGGCCCGTAACATTAAACCCTAAAGGGGTTAGCCCCACTAAGTTTAAACTCCAGATGAAAAAGAACACTGTCAATAGGTATCCTGTAAACTTTCTATATTTTTTCTCACCAATATTCGGTCTGGCAATTTCATCTCTTACATAAATCACCAATGGCTCTAATACCCTACCAAAACCTGTAGGTACTTGTTTTGTTCTGTACTGTCTTGCCAAAGAAGAAAAAGCCAACAACAACAACAATCCTATCATTAAAATTCCCATAACACTTTTGGTGATGGAAAGGTCTAGGGTCTGTGTGGCGTTTATTGGGTGGTGCGCTTCATCAAAAGCAACTTCCTGAGCCCCTTGAGATAATTCGTATATTTTGCCGTGAAGTTTTACTAAGTTTAGTCCCTCTTTTTCAACCAGTACATGCCCGTTGTCGTCATGATGGAAAGCAGAAGACATGAAAGTGACTATTCCCTGGCTTGTTTTTACAATGACCGGTAATGGAAAACCAAAGTGGTGTCTTTCCCCTTCGCTATCTGAATATGAAAAAAGGCTAAAATCATGAGAATCTTTAATGTGGTGTAAAATATATGCTTCCACCTCACTTTTAGTGTCAACAAT
>Ga0102877_1000271_pt1 | contig 19061 bp, 17 predicted proteins | sample Colrivmeta1548B3_FD_78186 | JGI IMG/M metagenome (GOLD analysis project Ga0102877, IMG submission 78186) | Estuarine microbial communities from the Columbia River estuary - metaG 1548B-3 | ecosystem: Environmental > Aquatic > Marine > Intertidal zone > Estuary | place: USA: Columbia River...
AGAACATTGCTGGTTTTATGGAACCAGCAGCGCTGTTCTTTCGTGGCACCAAAGACCTCGCGCAGCGCATGCCAAAACCCCAAAGCACCATCGCCAATGGCAAGATCCGGAGCATGGGTCAGTTTTGGCAGAGAGGCATAGTTCAAATACTATCGAACTCCGCTGTATCCTATCGCGTGGTTCTGTATGGAAACACACCCTTGCAAACATTGTCTATATACTGCTGCGCTGCGCGTGCCGTCGCGGTCTTGCGCGATCTTGAAGAGTTGATGGGTGGTACGTTGCCAGAGAGTGTCGTGATCGAGACCGAGGCCTTCGGCGAAGCGCTCCCTATGGGCTGTGACGATACGGGATGGAGTCGTCAGACGAACCGCCGTGTCGAATTGTGGGTTGCTCAGTAATTAAAGCAATCCCCATTCGCGAAAGCTCGTCTCGCGGGATTTGCCAATGATGATGTGATCGTGCAACGTGATTGAAAGGGTTTTTCCCGCCGCTTCGATCTGCTTTGTCATGGCGATGTCGGCATCTGAAGGTGTCGGATCACCAGAGGGATGGTTGTGCACAAGGATCAGAGAAGCGGCGTTGAGTTCTAACGCGCGCTTCATGACCTCACGCGGATAGACGGGGACATGGTCTAGCGTGCCATGGCCGTGTTCTTCATCGGCGATCAGGGTGTTTTTTGTATCGAGAAACAGAATGCGGAATTGTTCCGTGTCGCGGTGTGCCATTGTTGTGTGGCAGTAGTCGATGACGGCGCTCCAGCTAGAGATAACACAGCGCTGCATCAACTTTGCACGGGCCATGCGGTGTGCGGCGGCTTCGACAAGCTTTAGCTCTGTGATGACAGCCGCACCACAACCGGTGATTTGTGCCAATCTTGCAGGGCTGGCGGCGAGAACCTGATTGAGGTCTCCGAACGCCTTAAGCAGCGCAAAGGCGAGCGGTTTGACGTCCAAACGTGGGATGGCGCGGAACAATAAGAGTTCTAGTAGTTCGTAGTCAGCGACCGAGGTTGCGCCGCATGTGGTGAACCGATCACGCAAGCGTTGGCGGTGCCCATCGACGATGGTCGGCACAGGACGTTCAATGACCTGAAGGTCATAATCGTCGAACAAACTGGGAGCTTCTGCAAAGTGATTCATGAGACTCACTTTGCAGAACATTTCGTGAACTTATGGTTAACTGGAAATGAGGAAATTACCCTTTCATCGAATCCCAGAACGTTTTTACAGATTTGAAAAAGTTCGATCCGTTCGGATTGTTCTCTGCCTTGATAGCATCAAACTCTTTAAGGATCTCTTTTTGCCGCGCGGTGAGGTTCACAGGTGTTTCGACCGCGAGTTCGATGAACATATCGCCCGCGCCGCCGCCGCGTAGGGCGGGCATGCCCTTACCTCGCAGCCGCATTTGTCGACCAGATTGCGAGCCCTCGGGGATTTTCACCCTAGAGCGTCCACCGTCAATTGTTGGCACTTCAATCTCGCCGCCCAGCGCCGCAGATGCGATGCTTACGGGGACTTGGCAGTATAGGTTCAAGTTATCGCGCTCGAACAGCTTGTGATCGGCCACTTCGATGAAGATATACAGATCGCCAGTTGGACCGCCGCGCATACCCGCCTCGCCTTCACCGGCAAGACGAATGCGTGTGCCAGTTTCGACGCCAGCAGGGATGTTGACGGAGAGCGCTTTTTCTTTCTCGACACGCCCTTGGCCGTGGCAGGATTTGCAGGGGTTCTTGATCGTTTGGCCCATGCCGTTACAGGTTGGACATGTGCGTTCAACCGTAAAGAAGCCCTGCTGTGCGCGCACTTTGCCCATGCCAGAACAGGTCGGGCAAGTGACGGGCTCTGAGCCGCCCTCTGCGCCCGTGCCTTTGCACGAGCCACAAGATACGGCTGCTGGGACGTTGATGGTCTTTTGCATGCCCTTGAAGGCGTCTTCGAGGTTGATGCGTAGATTATAGCGCAGGTCATTGCCGCGCTGGGCACGGTTGCGCCCGCCGCCCATGCCGCCACCGCCAAAATTTCCGAACAGATCGTCGAAAACGTCGGAGAAGGCCGAGGAAAAATCACCAGGGTGACCGCCGCGCTGACCACCGCCACCACCGCCCATGCCACCCTCAAAAGCCGCATGACCGTAGCGGTCGTATGCTGCTTTCTTCTCAGGATCTTTCAGGATCTCGTGAGCTTCGTTCGCTTCTTTGAACTGCTCTTCGGCCTTTGGATTGTCTGAGTTGCGGTCAGGGTGAAGTTCTTTCGCCTTTTGGCGATAGCCCTTTTTAATCTCGTCGGCGGAGGCACCCTTTTTGATGCCGAGAATCTCGTAGTAGTCGCGTTTTGCCATTGTCACTGTTCCCCCTTGGGAATGGAAAAAGACCGGCCCGGTTCAGGGGCCGGTCTCATTTACTTTAGGCGGATGCCTTAGTTGCCACGCTTACCGTCGTCGCCGAGGTCTTCGAAGTCGGCGTCGAGGATATCATCCTCATCGGCACCTTTTGGCTCTGCTTCGCCGTTCTCTTCGTCTTGGGCCGACTTATAGATGGCTTCGCCAAGTTTCATGGCAGCTTCTGTGACGTTCTGGATGCCAGACTTGATCTTGCTTGCGTTATCGCCTTCCAGATCGTCCTTGAGCGCTGCGATAGCGAGCTCGATGGCCTCAATGGTGGTTGGATCAACCTTTTCAGCATGCTCTTCCATCGACTTTTCAGTTGAGTGAATCATGCTTTCCGCTTGGTTCTTCGCTTCGATCAACTCGCGGCGCTCTTTATCAGCGTCGGCGTTTTCTTCGGCATCACGTACCATTGCTTCGATGTCCTCGTCAGAGAGACCACCCGATGCTTGGATCGTGATTTGCTGTTCTTTGCCAGTGCCCTTGTCCTTGGCGCCAACGGATACGATACCGTTTGCGTCAATGTCGAAAGTCACTTCGATCTGTGGCATGCCGCGTGGTGCTGGCGGGATACCTTCCATGTTGAACTGGCCGAGGATCTTGTTGTCAGCAGCCATTTCGCGTTCGCCTTGGAACACACGGATTGTCACAGCGTTTTGGTTGTCTTCGGCTGTCGAGAACACCTGAGATTTCTTGGTCGGAATCGTCGTGTTACGGTCGATCAAGCGTGTGAATACGCCGCCAAGTGTTTCAATGCCCAAGGACAGTGGTGTTACGTCCAAGAGAACAACGTCTTTGACGTCGCCTTGCAGAACGCCAGCCTGAATGGCCGCACCCATGGCAACAACTTCATCAGGGTTCACGCCCTGGTGTGGTTCTTTACCAAAGAACTTTGCGACTTCTTCTTTGACGCGTGGCATTCGTGTCATACCACCAACAAGAACAACCTCGTCGATGTCAGATGTGGACAAGCCCGCATCCTTCAGCGCTGCTGCACAAGGCTTCATGGACGCTTTGATCAGGTCGGCAACAAGGCTTTCGAGCTTTGCGCGTGTCAGCTTCATCACCATGTGCAACGGCTGGCCGTTGGAGCCCATGGAGATAAACGGCTGGTTGATCTCTGTGGAAGAGGAAGACGACAATTCGATTTTTGCCTTTTCCGCAGCTTCCTTCAGACGCTGAAGCGCCATCTTGTCTTTGGTCAGGTCAACGGAGTTCTCTTTTTTGAACTCGTCGGCAAGGTAGTTCACGATGCGCATGTCAAAGTCTTCACCGCCAAGGAACGTGTCGCCGTTGGTGGATTTTACTTCGAACAGGCCATCGTCGATTTCGAGGATCGTGACGTCGAATGTACCGCCGCCAAGGTCATAGACCGCGATTGTCTGCGTGTCTTTTTTGTCGAGGCCATAAGCAAGTGCGGCTGCTGTTGGCTCGTTGATGATCCGCAGCACTTCGAGGCCAGCGATTTTGCCAGCGTCTTTGGTTGCCTGACGCTGCGCGTCGTTGAAGTATGCTGGCACAGTGATAACCGCTTGGGTCACTTCTTCGCCAAGATAAGACTCTGCAGTCTCTTTCATCTTGCCGAGGATCACAGCGGAGATTTGCGCAGGAGAATACTTCTCACCGCGGGATTCCACCCATGCGTCGCCATTGCCACCGTCAACAATGTTGAATGGCATGTTCTTCTTTTCCTTCGCGAGGTCCTTGTCGTCAAAACGACGACCGATCAGACGCTTTACCGCGAAGATTGTGTTTTCTGGGTTTGTGACGGCCTGACGCTTTGCAGGCTGGCCAACAAGACGTTCGTCTTCGGTGAACGCAACGATAGATGGTGTTGTGCGTGCACCTTCGCTGTTCTCAATCACGCGTGGCTTAGAGCCGTCCATGATGGAGATACAAGAGTTTGTAGTTCCGAGGTCGATACCAATAATTTTAGACATATTTCAAATCCCTTTACGCTAGGCGAGTTGAGCGGCGCGAACCCGTTTCGGCACCCGCGCCTGTTGCTAGTTTAAACAAGTCAGATTTTCGTCTGCTCGTTTGATCAAGGCGTATATAGGGATGCGGTTTGTAGGCTGCAAGCGGGGGATAAGGGCACACAGGCTCAAAAATGCAATTTTGACGCAGTAATGGGCCCGAAGCAGCAAAAATGGCGCCTGCGCCCACATAATTTTTGTCGCTACAGGGTTAACGTGAGGCACCCCAGCTGATCGAGGCGCTTTTGCGGGTATAGAATTCGCCCATCAATCCCAAAAGCACCAAGGCTATCGCAACGTAGAACGGGTAGGTTGGGGAACTGAAGTGTGGGTTGTAGTGCAAAAAGATGTACCCGCGCGCCTGATCGATGGTGTGGAAAAGCGGGTTCCAGTCAAACAAGACCAGCATCGAAGACGGCAGCGAGTTTGCGACAAACATCTTTCCCGAGGCAATCATGTTGGCGCGGCTATAGATGCTGACCAAAAGTTTGACCGCATCAGGCGCCCAAGGCTTCATCGCCAGAAAAATCATGCCGACGCCAACACCAGACAGCCATGCGACCAAAAGCATAGCTAAGGCACCAATGGGTTGATCGATCACGACGGGCGTTACGGCAACATGATAGATAAAGAGCACAAAAAAGAGCGATAAAAGCTGCAAGTACAATGACGAAACTGCAGCGGCGGTAATCGAAATCACGGTATTCATCTGTGCGTGCTGCATCATTGCCGAGGCGGGACCTTCTGAGCCGACGACAGCGGATACCGCTTTGGTGTGGCACATGAACAGGAAAATTCCCGACATAATATAGAGTAAGAAGTCACCACGAATGGCGGCCCCGCGCATACCAAGAAAGAAGAACATTGCGTAGAATGTCAGCACAAAGACCACGGTTTGCATCATGTTCATTAGCAATCCAACGACTGCATTGCTGTGCGTTTTACGCACATCACGCACGATCGAATGATAGATAAGCTCCGCCATCCCGAAAAAGGTGCGAGTCGTTGTCTTTTGGATCTGCGGCTGGAACATCTCATAACCTGCTTTGTGGGGCGCGCTGCCCAAACTCACGAATTTCTTGCCGTTCGTGTTGCCTCATATCATAAGGGGGCAAACCTGTTTTTTCAATCATTAGAACAGGCAACATAATGAAACGTGAAGGTGTACGGCATGAATTTTGATCAGTTGGCGGATGTGATGCGCCGTTTGGCGTTAGAAGCAGGCGATAAGATCATGGAGATCTACGCTGATCCCAATTTTGAGGTCCGCTCGAAATCTGACGAAAGCCCTGTAACTGAGGCCGACGAGGCCGCTGATGCGATCATCAGCGCAGGCCTGCGGGCGGCATTCCCTGATGTGGCGCTGGTGACCGAAGAGCAGTCTGATAGTCATGGTCAGAATGTTTCGACATTCCTTATCGTTGACCCGCTGGATGGCACCAAAGAGTTCATCAACCGTCGCGGTGATTTCACGGTCAATATCGCTTATGTCGTTGATGGTGTGCCTGTGCGCGGGATCGTTTACGCGCCCGCGAAGGATCGTTTGTTCTATACGGATGCCGCCGGTGTCGCGGTCGAGGAAAGCGGCGATTTCGCGAAGGATAAAGTTGGTCCAGTGGCCCCGATCAAGGTGAAGACACCTGATAACAGTGCTTTGCTGGTGGTTGCCTCGAAATCGCACCGTGATCAGGCGACTGATGACTATATCAACAAGTATCATGTAGCTGACAGCAAGAGTGCTGGTTCGTCATTGAAGTTCTGTTTGGTGGCCACTGGCGAGGCGGATATCTATCCGCGCGTTGGCCGTACGATGGAGTGGGACACGGCGGCTGGCCATGCTGTTTTGACAGGTGCGGGCGGTTCTGTGGTTCGTTTTGACGATCACAAGACGCTGAAGTACGGCAAAGCAGATTTTGCCAACCCGTTCTTTATCGCCTATGCTCCGGGCGTTGATCTGAAGAAGCCATAATGTCTGTTCTGATTGTCATCCCCGCTCGTTATGCCTCAACCCGTTATCCGGGAAAGCCGCTTGTTGAGTTGCGTGGCGCTGGTGGTGAGGCCAAAAGCCTTATCCACCGCAGCTGGGACGCAGCGATGTCTGTCAAAGGCGTGGACCGTGTTGTGGTTGCCACTGATGATGACCGGATCAAGGAGCATGCCGAGGCGTTTGGCGCTGAGGTCGTGATGACATCCGAGGCTTGTCAGAATGGAACAGAGCGTTGCGCCGAAGCGTTTGATATTTTGGGTGGTGGCTTTGATATCGTCGTGAACTTGCAGGGCGATGCGCCCCTGACACCAGCGTGGTTTGTCGAGGATTTGGTGGCGGGCCTTTCCGCCCATCCCGTAGCCGAAGTTGCGACCCCTGTTTTGCGCACCGAGGGTGCTGCGTTGAACGGGTTTTTAGAGGACCGCCGCGCAGGTCGCGTCGGCGGCACCACGGCTGTGTTTGGCGCGGATAACAACGCGCTCTATTTCAGCAAAGAGGTGATCCCCTACACTGGGAAAACCTATGCCGATCAGGATGATACGCCTGTTTTCCACCATGTCGGTGTCTATGCATACCGCCCGTCTGCCTTGGCCGCCTACCCGCGTTGGGCGATGGGTCCGTTAGAGCGTTTGGAAGGTCTGGAGCAGTTGCGTTTCCTTGAGCGGGGCGCGCATGTTTTATGTGTCGAAGTCGACGCAAAAGGCCGCCAATTCTGGGAGTTGAACAACCCTGAAGATGTACCGCGCATCGAGACAATGATGGCGCAAATGGGCGTCGCGTGACGGCACCAACCGTCAGCGTCGTTATTGTGAGCCATGGGCGGCCTGCGTCGCTTGGGATTTGCCTGACGGGTGTCGGGCAAATCGACTACCCGAATTTCGAAATTGTCATTGTCGCGGATCAGTCAGGGATTGATGCGGTCAATGCGCATGCGCTGGGCGATCAGGTAAAACTGGTCCTGTTCGATGAGATGAATATCTCGGCGGCACGCAATGCGGGTGTCGCGGCGGCGGCGGGTGAGATCATAGCCTTTATTGACGACGATGCGATCCCAGAGCCGACTTGGCTAACCCATTTAATCGCGCCATTTGCAGATGAAAGCGTTGCTGTCGCGGGTGGATATGTGATCGGGCGCAACGGGATTAGCTTTCAATGGAAGGCGCGGACTGTTTCCCCCGATGCGCACCCCAAATTTCGAGCCGCGCCGTGGACCGATGATCCCAACCTATATTGCAGCCCCTAAAAGTGCGCTTCTCTATATGCCGCTGAAGACAGGGCCAGATGAGGCGATTTGCGATTGGCTGGGTCGTTTGGACGATGCGGGTGCCGACGACGTATTGCGCGATTTCTCGCAGGGATCGATCCGTAAATGGATGCGCACCCATCCGGGACATCGTAGTTTCACGGTTTTGCGCCACCCTTTGGCGCGCGCGCACGCGGCCTTTTGTCATCATATTTTGCAAACGGGTGAAGGGTGTTTTCGTGAGATTCGTGCTACGCTGCGTAAGGTTCACAACTTACCCATCCCAGAAAAAGGCGCCGAGCCAGAGACTGATCCAACTTACGATCTTGCGGCCCATAAGACAGCATTTTTGTCGTGGCTTAATTTTCTAAAGGGAAACCTTTCTTCCCAAACTGCCGTTCGTGTTGATGGCGCTTGGGCGAGCCAGCTGACCCTATTGCAGGGTATGGCGAATTTTGGCGTGCCAGACATGATCCTGAGAGAAGGCCGTTTGCGCGGGGATTTGGCGGCTTTGGCAGGGCAGTTGGGCCTCACGTCCATGCCCGAGCCAATTGCGATTACCGACAAATACGCTAGCCGTCTGGCGAAGATATATGGCCCCGATGTCGAGGAAGCCGCACGCGAGGCTTGTCAGCGCGATTATCTTGCCTTTGGTTTCCGTAATTGGCGTCCGAATTAAGCGGCTTGGTTGGTGCGCACTTCGGTCAGGATCGCGTAAAGTGTGCTGGGATCAACATTTGCACGCAGTTTGGTGCAGACGTCCGGATCACGCATTGTTCGTGCCACGAGCGCAAGCGCCTTGAGATGTTCAACACCCTGAGTTTTCGGCGCAAGCAAAGCAAAAATCAGATCAACTGGCTGGCGATCAACGGAATCGAAATTCAACGGCTTTTCTAGTCGCAGAAATATGCCGCTGACAGATTTAACAGGCTCTAGACGTGCATGGGGTAATGCAATGCCATTGCCAACACCTGTTGGGCCAAGGCCCTCACGCTCGATAAGCGCTTCGATAACACCCGTAGCCTCAAGGCCATAGCAGCCCTCGGCGAGTTCGGCCAGATCGTGGAAAAGCCGTTTCTTGCTGGTGCAAGAGTTGATGGTTTTTACCGCGCTTGGGTTGAGAATATCGCCAAGGAACATTTCAAAAACTTTCCGACCATTTAGGCCCGATTGGTCTAGCCCGTAGCGCGGGGATCGATCCAACCTATGTTTCCATCGCCACGCCGATACACGACATTGACGCCACCATGTTTTTCATTCCGGAAAACGAGGACTGGCTTGTCCGCGAGCTCCATTTGCATCACCGCTTCGCCGACCGAAAGAGACTGAATCTTCTCTTCCATTTCCGCAATGATCATCGCATTCACGGTATCATCATGCGCTTCATTCGACTCGTCGCTTGGAGCGAGGATATAAGAGCCTGCGTCCGAAAGTTCAACCGGTTGTAAACGTTCTTTGTGGTGGTCCTTTAGGCGACGCTTATAACGGCGCAATTGTTTGTCCATTTTTTCTGAACAACCGTCAAATGCGGCATAAATTTCATTTGCGTGGTCAGTTGCCTGTGCTGTTAGTCCTGTTGAAAGATGCACGATCGCCTCGCAGACGTATTCGTGTCCAGATTTTGAGAAAACGACCTGTGCATCAGTTGGGCGCCCTGCATATTTGCCCAAAATACCGCTCAATTCTGTCTCGACGTGTGTTTGTAGTGCTTGACCAACGTCGATTTGCTTTCCACTGATCTGATAGCGCATCGCTTCTCCAATTCTCTTTTTTGGGCCGACAACAAGTGAAGGGTATTCAGCCCTCCAAAGGGTTGTCGCGCGCTTGTTTGAAATTTGATAACACACAGATTTTACTTAATTTATCCCTAAGGTCAGGCAACAAGGCCTGAGTAGCGAAGGGAAAGGAAATCAAGTCTGTCATCTCCTACATTTGGCGCTAACAGGAGGGGGTTTGTCAATGATTGAGTGGTTAACATGAGCGCAATTTAGGTAACGCGGAAGCTATTCCCGAGATAAACGCGCCGTACATTCTCGTCCTTGATCACCTCTTCTGTGGTACCGCTCATCAGCACTTTCCCATCATGAAGAATATAGGCGCGATCAACGATTTGCAGGGTTTCCTGCACATTGTGGTCCGTAATCAGCACGCCGATCCCACGCTTCTTAAGGTCAGCGACAAGGTGTCTAATCTCGCCAACGGCGATTGGATCAACACCCGCAAAGGGTTCGTCCAATAGAACGTACCTTGGGCCAGCGGCAAGACATCGCGCAATTTCGACGCGCCTACGTTCACCGCCAGAAAGGGCTAGGGCCGACGCGCGCCGTAAGTGTTCGATTGAAAATTCTGACAGTAATTCTTCGAGCTTTTCCCTGCGCTTCCGTTTTTCAGGGACTGCAATTTCGAGAATCGACATGATATTATCTTCAACGGTCATCCCGCGAAAGATCGACATCTCTTGGGGCAAATAGCCAATGCCCAACCGCGCACGGCGGTACATCGGGAATTTCGTCACATCGCGGCCGTCAATGACGACCTTGCCGCCCTCTGGTGTCACGAGTCCAGCAATCGAGTAAAAGACCGTCGTCTTCCCACAGCCATTGGGACCAAGGAGTGCCACGACCTCCCCACGCCCTAAATCTAAGCTGACATCTCGGAGAACCAGTTTTTTGCGATAGCTTTTGCGCAGATTGACGATCCGCAAGCCTACATCGCCGTCCTGAACGGTCAGATTAGGAACGTCAGCCATCAGTTGTTTCCGTCTTGCTGAAACACTGTCCGCACGCGACCTGACATTTGGGCGCGACCTGAATTGAGATCAATTGTCATTTGTTCGGCTGAGAGGGCGCTGGCACCTTGGGTCAACAGAACACTCCCTGAAAGCGTCAGAATACCAGTTGTCAGGTTGTAGTCTGCGGTTGCGGCCTCTGCGGCTTCTGAGTCCGTGACCAGTGTAACGCCGTCTGTCGCCAAAAGCTGCGCAATGTCGCCCGTGCTATCCGAATAAACTACCCTGACGGACCCAGCAGATAACCGCAGATCGCCTTGGCCGATGACGACATTGCCGCTAAACACCGCGGTTCCGCTATCCTGATCGACCGAGAGATTGTCGGCGGATACCTCGACGGGTGCTTTTGGATCGGCGCTAATGCCACCAAGGTCGATATTTGTTTGGGCGTTTGCTGCGGTGCCAAGGAGAAGCGCCAAGATCATAGTGATTGTTTTGTTCATTCTTTTGCATCCTGTGCAGTGGAGGCTTGCGGGGTGTATATCAGCACAACCCCGTCTGTGAAAAGCATCTGCTGACCTTTGCCGTCGCCTGTGGTTTTAATGGTGACGCGCCCAGCAGTTAATGCGCCAAACGGCGCGCGAATTTCTAGGGCACCTTCGGAGGAAATGACCCCACTCTGCAAATTGGCGGTAAGGCCGTTGGTCTCCATGGTGTAGCCCGTCGATGTCTCTAGGCGTGCAAGGCCAGAAAGATAGGCAACTTTGGCATCATTATCCAATTCGCCCTCAACAGCTTCGATCCTAATTTCACTACCGTCAGCGGCGTTGACGTCGAGCGACAACGACGAAATTTTTAGGTTTTGCGCGTTGTTAGGGTCTAATTGTGCCGAGCCTGCCGTGATCGCAATGATCGATCCATCATCGGCCACACCCGAAAATCGCGGCGCGTTAATCTTCTGTTCCTGTGCAAGCGTATTGATATCCGCAAAGGGGATATTGGTCGCATCAGGGTTCGAGCGCGCGAATAGAAAAAGCGTCGACAAAAGCGCCAAGGCGCAAAGTGGCAAGATAATCTTTGACCAACCGACAAGTTGCGTATGAAAATTATCCGAGGCCATGGGCCTAGACGACCCCGGCACGCAGGCAGTCGTGGATGTGCAAAATGCCTTGTACTTGCGCAGGACCGTCAGGGTCAACGACAAACAAGCAGGTGATCTTGCCCTGCATTACGTTGATCGCCTCGGCGGCAAGCGTGTCTGGCCCGACTGTGCGCGGGTGGGCTGTCATGACATCGCCAGCTTTCATCTCAAGGAGCCCGTCCATATGGCGGCGCAAATCGCCGTCGGTGATAATCCCACAAAGGTAGCCCTCGGGATCGGTTACGCCAACCACGCCAAAGCCCTTTTGGCTGATCATCAGCAGGGTGTCGCTCATGGGGCTTGCCGCGGGTATCAAGGGAATGCTTTCGCCGCTGTGCATGAGGTCGCGGACCTTTGCGAGCTTTGCGCCCAGTTTGCCGCCGGGATGGAAGTCGCGGAAGTTTTCTGGCGTAAATTTTCGGTGCTCCATCATGGCAATCGCCAAGGCATCGCCCAGCGCGAGCGTCATCGTCGTCGAGATTGTCGGCACTATACCCGTGCCACATGCCTCGCCCAATTGGGGCAGCAGGATCGCGACGTCGGACTGCATCAGTAGCGTGCTTTCCGCGCGGCTGGCGACCCCGATCATCGGGATGTTAAAACGGCGGGTATAGGCGACCATATCGGCCAATTCCGGTGTTTCACCAGAGTTTGACAGCACAATCACAACATCGCCGCTAGTCATCATGCCAAGGTCGCCGTGGCTTGCCTCTGCGGGGTGAACGAAGTGGGCGGGCGTGCCTGTGCTGGCGAACGTCGCCGCCATTTTACGTGCGATATGGCCCGATTTTCCCATCCCAGACACGATCACGCGGCCTTTGGCATTCAGCAAAAGGGTAACGGCCTCGCCAAAGCTGGGGCCAAGTGTTGCGCTTAATGTTGTGAGCGCGGCTGCCTCGGCGTCGATGACGCGCTTTGCGGAGGCTACGAATTTATCTTGGTCTGTCATGTGTGCGAAAAGATGTCCTGTTCGGGCCAGCCAGCCAAATCAAGTTTGGCCCGCGTGGGTAAAAAATCAAAGCAAGCTTGCGCAACATCCATACGACCTTCACGCTGTAAAAGCACGTTGAACGCTGCGCGCAATTTATGCAGGTAAAGTACATCAGAGGCGGCATAGTCGAGTTGCGCTGCGGTCAGTTTCGGCGCACCCCAATCGCTTTGCTGTTGGTGTTTGGAAATGTCGACCTTGAGCATTTCTTGAACCAATTTCTTCAGGCCGTGGCGATCAGTATATGTTCGCACCAGTTTCGAGGCGATTTTGGTGCAATAAACGGGGGCTGTGACCGCGCCAAAAGCGTTGAGCAAGGCTGCGATATCAAAGCGGCCAAAGTGGAAGATTTTAAGCACATTGGGGTCTTCGAGCAAAGCTTTGAGGTTTGGTGCCTCGGTTTGCCCAAGTGCGACTTGCACAAGGTGACAATCGCCATCTCCACGCGACATTTGCACGAGGCAAAGCCTGTCGCGGTGCGGATTAAGCCCCATCGTTTCGCAATCAATCGCGACAACAGGTCCAAGATCAAGCCCGTCAGGCAGATCGTTCTGATACAAATGGTTCGCCATGCCGCGCCCTAAACCCCTACTACACATTTGCAGATAAGGGTTAGGGCGCGGATGCGCAACTCAGGTGATCACGTCGGGAGCGGTGCGCCCTGTGAATTTGGATATCCCGATGACCTGTTCCGCGGCCGCAATCACGTCGGCCAATGCTGCTTGTGGATCTTGGTCGAAACTCTTGGTGTCGAGCTTTTCAAGGTAAAGCCGCAGGGTTGCGCCGCTAGTGCCTGTGCCAGAGAGACGTATGACAAAGCGAGAACCGCCCTCAAAGACTACCCGCACGCCTTGCTGTGCGGAGGTGCTGCCGTCGACAGGATCGAGATAGCTGTAATCATCTGCCATCTCGACGGTGAAGGGGCCGATTCTCTGGCCCTTGAGGCTCGCGAGTGAACCGCGCAATGCCGCCATCAAGGCATCAGCCTTTTCGGTTTCAATCGCTTCAAAGTCGTGGCGCGAGTAGTAGTTGCGCCCGAATTGATCCCAATGTGCTTGCATCAATTCGGGCACAGATTTGCCCGTTGCGGCCATGATATTGAGCCACATCAGCACGGCCCAAACGCCGTCTTTTTCGCGGACGTGGTCGGAGCCTGTGCCAAAGCTTTCTTCGCCACAAAGTGTGACGCGCCCGTCGTCGAGCAGGTTGCCGAAGAATTTCCAGCCTGTGGGTGTCTCGTAACATTCCATGCCCATCGCAGCCGCAACGCGGTCAACGGCGGCAGAGGTCGGCATCGAGCGCGCGACACCTTTGAGGCCCTTTGCATAACCGGGTGCGAGGTGTGCGTTGGCGGCGATGATGGCGAGGCTGTCAGATGGGCTGACGTAGCAGTTCGGGCCAACAACCATGTTGCGGTCACCGTCGCCGTCGGATGCGGCGCCAAATGCGGGGGCGTTGTCGCCCATCATTTCGGCCATCAATTCATGTGCCCAAGTCGGGTTTGGATCGGGGTGCATTCCACCGAAATCGGGCAGGGGTGTGCCGTGGGTTACGGAGCCTTTTGGTGCGCCAAGCAGGTCTTCGATGATCGCAGTGGCATAGGGGCCAGTGATTGCGTTCATGGAGTCAAAGCGGATACGCGAACCGCCCGCAAACATTGCCTTGATCGCAGGGAAGTCGAAGAGTGTTTGCATCAGGTCAACGTAGGCAGACACAGGGTCCACGATCTCGACGATCATGTCACCGAGTCTGCTGGTACCGATAGTGCCAAGGTCGATGTCGGTTGATTCCCAGATATAATAGGTGTCGATCTCTTTGGTGGGGGCGAACATGGCGTTGGTTACGGATTCGGGCGCAGGGCCGCCGTTGGCCATGTTGAACTTGATCCCGAAATCCTCGTCGATACCGCCCGGATTATGACTGGCCGAAAGGATCACGCCGCCGTCGGTTTTCATAGCGCGGATCAAGTGCGAAGCGGCAGGCGTTGAGAGCAGCGCGTTTTGCCCTGCGATAACCTTGGCGGCACCATTGGCGGCAGCCATGCGCAGGATTACTTGCGTCGCGCGGTCATTAAAATAGCGCCCGTCACCGCCAACCACGAGGGTCTTGCCTTTGACCCCACCAATTCCGTCGAACATCGATTGCACAAAGTTTTCGAGGTAATGCGGCCCCATGAACACTTTGGTCTTTTTGCGCAGACCAGATGTGCCCGGCTTTTGACCTTCGATTGGGGCGGTTTTGATAGTCATCTTGGACAAGGGATTTCTCCTTTAAGCGATGGGAACCAGAACGAAAACGCAGACCGACGCCGCGTTGATTTGGGTGGACTGACCCGTGATGCATTGCGGGCCGTCTTTGGGTGCGGAAGTGTCGAGGATAACCTCCCACGTCTTGCCCTCAGGGCATGGGGGCAGCTCAACCGTGATCTGATCGCCGTTGTTTACGACCAAGAAAATCACATCGTCGGAGGCCGAGTAGTAAGGTGTTGATGAGGAGGTGCGGATTTCGACACAGATCGCCTTGGTCGCGTCGTTTTCCCATTCCTCGCGCGTTGGTGCGCGCCCGTTGGGCAGGCGCCAGAAAAGATCGGGCTTACCATCGGCCGAGCGCGGGCGGGAATGCAAAAAGCGGGTCTGTCGCAGCACTTTATGGTCGCGGCGCAATTGGGTGAGGCGTTGGACAAATGCGAGCAAGTCTTCGTCGGCATCACCCCAGTTGACCCAACCGATGGGGTTGTCTTGACCAAAAGTATTGTTGTTCCCGCCTTGGGTGTTGCCAATCTCGTCACCCGCCAAAAGCATGGGAGTGCCTTGCGACAGGAATGCGGTGGCAAGGATGTTACGCTGGCGCTGAGCGCGGGCAGCGTTGATCTCAGGGTCGTCTGTTTGCCCCTCAACGCCCATATTTGAGGAATAGTTATCGTCCTTGCCGTCGCGGTTATCTTCGCCGTTGGCATAGTTGTTTTTCTGATTGTAGCTGACCAGATCGCGCAGGGTCATACCATCGTGACAGGTCACAAAGTTGATCGACGACGTCGCCGCACGGCCAGAGTGATCATAGACATTTGCGCTGCCCAAAAGCCGCTTGCCCAGTTGCGCGGTCATACCTGCATCGCCGCGCCAGAACTTGCGAATGCCGTCCCGATATCTGTCGTTATACTCTAAGAATGGATGCGGCCAGTTGCCGAGCTGATAGCCGCCAGGTCCAAGATCCCAAGGCTCTGCAATCAGTTTCACACGGCTTAGAACTGGGTCTTGGCCAACAGCGTCAAGGAAGCCGCCATTGCGGTTGAACCCTTCCACTTCACGACCCAGCACAGTGGCAAGATCAAAGCGGAAGCCGTCGACGTGCATCACTTCGACCCAATAGCGCAGGCTGTCCATGATCATGCGTAGCACCATCGGGTGACGCACGTTCAGCGTATTTCCTGTGCCTGTGTCGTTGATGTAATAGCGACCTTCGTCGAGGAGGCGGTAGTAGGATTTGTTATCCAGCCCCCGTAGCGACAGGGTTGGCCCAAGGTGGTTGCCCTCGCCGCTGTGATTGTAGACGACATCAAGGATTACTTCGATGCCAGCGGCATGGAAACGGCGCACCATCGCTTGGAATTCCCAAATGCCCGCCTGATCCATATAGCGGGGTTCAGGGGCAAAGAAGCCGATGGACTGGTAGCCCCAATAATTGGTCAGGTTCGCATCTATCAGGAACTTGTCGTCCAGAAACGCGTGGACTGGCAGCAGTTGAACGGTTGTGACGCCCAGCTTGGTCAGGTGGTCCAAAATCGGCTCGCTGGCCATGCCAAGGTATTTGCCGCGTTGACCAGATGTCAGACCCGGAAATTCGGCGGTCATGCCTTTGACATGTGCCTCGTACAGCAGGGTGTCGGCAAGGTCGGTTTCCGGCGGCGCATCTGTGCCCCACTGAAAGGTGGGGTCAACGATGACCGAACGCGGCACGTAGGGCGCGCTGTCGCGCGGGTCATAGCTTAGGTCTTCGGCCTTGGCACCAATGGTATAACCCATGATCGCGTCGTTCCACGCGATGTTGCCAGTGATCCGTTTTGCATAGGGATCAAGCAGCAGCTTATTGGGGTTAAAGCGGTGGCCCTCTTCGGGCGCATAAGGACCATGCACGCGGTAGCCATATTGGGCGCCGGGTGTAAGGCCCGCGATATAGATGTGCCAAACGTCGCCGTCGCGTTCCAGCAATTGAATGCGGGCGATTTCGTGTGCGCCCGTGGGATCAAAAAGGCATAGCTCAACCCGCTCACCATGCTCGGAAAATACAGCAAAGTTCACGCCTTCACCGTCAAACGTCGCGCCAATGGGATTAGGTCTCCCCGCTGACATTGAGTGGTTGAGGAGGGTCATTGGCAGGTCATGCTGTACTTGAGAATTCACGGATTACACTTTCATAGAGGGTGGCATAGGTCGCTGAGGAAGCGCTCCAGCCAAGCTCTTGGGCCATTCCGCGTTTTTGCAGGCGGGTCCAGTTCGGTTTGTCTGCAAATAGGCTTGCGACGTTGCGTAAACAATGCCGAAAGGCCATTCCGTCGATGGGGTGAAACTGAAATCCAGTCGCCACTCCCGCATTAAGTGCCATAACATTGGCGTCAATCACGCTATCGGCGAGCCCACCCGTGGCCGCGACGACAGGCACGGTGCCGTAGCGCAGGCCGTAAAGCTGCGTCAGGCCGCAAGGCTCGAATCGCGATGGCACCAGCACGATGTCAGCGCCACCAAACATGCGGTGCGAAAGTGCCTCGTCGTATCCAATCCGCAGGCCAACTTTGCCAGCGTGGTTACGTGCAAGAATGCGCATTGAATCCTCAATTACAGGGTCGCCGCTGCCAAGGATCGCCAAACCGCCACCCGCCGCGATAAAATCGCCAGCGGCATCGGCGATTAGGTCCATACCCTTTTGCGAGGTCAGGCGACTGACGATAATCGCAAGTGGGCCTTTGATCTTGGAGAGGCCAAATTCGGCCATCAGGGCTTTGCGGTTCTGGGCTTTGCCTTTCAAAGCCTTCGCGGAATAGGGGGTGATTTCGGGGTCCGTTTCTGGGTTCCAGACATCCGTGTCGATTCCGTTTAAGACGCCCGATAGCCGATCCGCCTTTGCCGCGACAACACCCTCAAGGCCCATCCCGAACTCGCCGCGCATCAGCTCGGCTGCATAGGTCGGGCTGACTGTCGTGATCGCATCGGCAAGGACAAGCCCCGCTTTCAGGGTGCTGATCTGCCCCCAATATTCGAGCAGGTCAGCTGTATAGGCAGAGAGCGGCAGGCCGAGCGTGCCAAGCATTGCGGCAGGGGTCAGCCCTTGGAACGCGATGTTATGCACGGTCATCACTGTGCCCACCTGACAGGGCGGTCCGTATTTGAGATAGGCGGGCACAAGGCCAGCCTGCCAATCGTGTGCATGCACGACCTCTGGTGTCCAGCCGTCGGTCAATCCTTTGCGCGCAATTTCGGCTGCCGCAAAGGACAGCGCTGCAAACCGCACAGGGTTGTCAGGGTAATCGGTCGGGTCGCCGTAGGGGCCGCCCTTGCGATCATAGAGGTGAGGCGCTTCGAGCAAGAGTATGTCGTTCCCGCCCGCCTTGCCCATCAGCACACGCGCTGGTCCCCCCATCAGGTCTTTGAACGTGAACACCACTTTGGTCGCCGCCGCTTTTTCCACCAAACTTGGGTAGGCAGGCAGCAAAGTGAGCATATCCCATCCATGTTCGGCCAAAGCGGCAGGCAGCGCGCCTGCGACATCCGCAAGCCCGCCTGTTTTCACAAGTGGGACACATTCAGAGGTGAGCATGGCGGAGGCGTTGTCACTGCCACGGGGTTGGGCGTAGGCGGGAAAGATGGGGTCGGTATCCGAGAGCCCAACCTGCTGCTGTCTGAGGCACTCTGTGGCCCTGTGTGACAGCGGGATGCTTCTGGTGGAGGTCTTGGTCTTGAGGCCACGTGGTCATTGGGGCGGAGGTGCAGGATGGCCTGATCGAGGTCCACATCTCTGGCCTCTAGCCCAGTGACCTCTGCCAAGCGGGCGCCCGTGTCGGTCAGGAGAACGAGCAGCGCCGCGGCAACCTCATTGCTCTCGAAGGCAGGTGTCATAAGGTCGAGGTGCGCATCCGTGATGGGAAGTCTATCGGTGTTGCTGCTGCCTGCCCCTTTGATCTTGATTGACTGGAAGACATTACGCAGCTCCAGATCATGCTCGAGCAAGACGTGATTGACCGCGGCCTTCACGACCCCAAGGGTGCCGCTGCACGGAGTTGGGGGACATACGGGACAGCAGGAGGTCACGGTACGCATTGGCATCGACCCTTGTTAGGTCCTTGAGCTCTGTCCACGCAAAGCGGTTCTTGCCATGGCAAAGGGTGAGGTCTTTGCGGATACGGTCAATGCGGGTGCGCAACCCGTTGTCAGTCTCTTCTGTCTTATATGCCAAGTACTCCTTGAGGACCCGAGAGAGCGACATTGGTGCTGCCTCTGAGGTGGCTGCCCTGAGCTGCCTGGTGACCCCCTTGGGCACAGCGTGCTCAACATCCTCCGCAAGGTCCTGGAAGTCGTCATACTCCGGCCACTCAGGATCTACGGCCCCGTCAATGAAC
>Ga0102877_1000274_pt1 | contig 18929 bp, 13 predicted proteins | sample Colrivmeta1548B3_FD_78186 | JGI IMG/M metagenome (GOLD analysis project Ga0102877, IMG submission 78186) | Estuarine microbial communities from the Columbia River estuary - metaG 1548B-3 | ecosystem: Environmental > Aquatic > Marine > Intertidal zone > Estuary | place: USA: Columbia River...
CGCTCCTAAAAACGGATGAGCGACGATCATCCGTAACGCTTTGGGACTGGTCCGCCAATCCCAAACCCCACAAAAGGCACATTTGCCTGGGAAGGGCCGTTGGCGTCGAACACCGTTCGCCAGCGTTCCAATTGGAACAGTCTATTTTGACGGGAAGCCTAATCGGCCGTCGTCCTTGATCAGGTGTCATGGCAGCTTCTGGGCCGGGAGCGGACTGTCCGTTTTATAAATGGAATCAGGCAATGCTGACGTTCGGCCGGAAAAACTTGAAGGCAGTTGTCGCTAACTCTTCGGACGTTCACTTGCCAACCCAACACTCACAAACGTTCGTAACGGCCAGCTCGCTATTGGCTGTTTCGTGATCGAAACCGGTCTGGATCTATCTGGTGTTTGGCAAGTTTTTCATAGAGCGTTTTTCGAGGCGTTTTGAGGATTGCACAGGCACGGATAACGTTGCCGCCGGTTGCTTCAAGTGCCTCGACAATTACCATCCGTTCAAATGCGCCGACCCTTGCGTTAAGGTCGATTTGACCTTGCACAGCCTCCATTTCTTGCCGCGGCAGATTGAGCACTGCCGCAAACGCATGGTTCCGCAATTCACGCACATTGCCCGGCCAATCATGCTCGAGGAGGCGTTTGCGATCCGTCGCGTTCATTTCAAAGCGCTTTTTGCCTGTTTGATCGAGGACCTCGCGGACAAATTGGGCAAACAACATCGGAATATCTTCTCGGCGTTCGCGAAGGGGGGGGACCCGGAGCGAAACCGAACCCAGACGGTGAAACAGGGTTTCGCCAAGAACATTAAGGGCCAGCCCTTCAGACAAAGAAAATTGCGTTGAAGATATCAGGCGAAAATCGTTGTGATATTCGCCGTTTAATCGCGCCCGATCCCGTGCATCCAGAAAGGCTGCGAGTTCTGCCTGAGCTGGTAATGGCAGGCTGGTAATCCCATCTAGAAAGAGGAACCCGCCAGCAATCTGTGAAATGATTGTCGCAAAATCTATATGAGAATGCGGAGACGAACAGGATATTGCGAGAAAGGGGCTCGCATAACGCGCGGACTGGCTATGTATCCGACGGGCCAGCATTTCCTTTCCTGTGCCGCTTTCACCCTCGATGGACACATCGATTTCCGCACGCGCGAGCTGACCTGCCATATTATAGAGCTGAGTCATCGCAGGTGATTGCGTTAACATATGCGTATCAGGATTCGACAGTGCATTTCGCAGTGCCCGATTGTCCAGAACGAGCTGGCGGGATTGCAGCGCTTTTCGAACAACTGCCGCGAGATGGTCGGCCGCAAAGGGTTTCGCTAGAAAATCAAATGCTCCGTCTTGCATGGCCCTGACGGCCATATTGATATCGCCATGCCCGGTAATCAGAACCACGGGAATTTCTGGATCGAGCTCGTTGATTCTCGCAAATAGCTGCAGCCCGTCCATCCCGTCCATGCGAATGTCGGTTACGACACAACCGGTAAAGCTTGGCACCAGATAGCGTGCCGCCCTGTTCGCGCTGTCAAATTGCTTTACATCAAGGCCGGACAGTTCGAGCGTCTGAGCCGTCGCCATGCGCAATTGGGCATCATCTTCCACCAGAACAACCGGACCATTGATGGGGTTTCGTCTCATGCCGTGATAAACCGCAATTCAACGCGAGCGCCCTTGCCATCAAGCACTGCGATCTCGCCGCCAAATGCGCGAACAATGTCGCGCGCTATGGCCAATCCAAGGCCCAAACCCTGCTCCTTTCCGGAGCTGAAAGGGGTGAATACTTTGCCCTCGAGCTCCTTTGGGAAGCCTGGACCATTGTCTGAAACCACCACCAAGACGTGCCCATTTTCGGACGCGAATGTCATTTGAATGCGTCCATGCGCAACCGTCTCCAGCGCATCAAGGCTGTTTTGAATCAGATTGACGAACACCTGTTCCAGCCTGATCCGGTCCGCCCTGACAGAAACACCAGCGGCGCGCTTGTCCCACACTACCACCGTATTGGACTCGGAAATCCGGTGTTTTACCAGCAATAGAGACGCTTCGATCGCGTCTGCTAAGCTGGTTGGTCCGATAGCAGGGGTCTTTTGCTTTGCAAATCCGCGCAGCTCCGCTGTGATTGTTGCGACCCGGTCGGTCAGACTGACGATATGTTGAAGATTTTCGCCGGCCTTTTCCGACCGGGACCGGTTCAGGAAGGTGATGGCGTTTTCGGCAAAGGCCCGGATAGCGGCAATGGGCTGGTTGATTTCATGCGCGACTCCTGCTGTTACCTGTCCCAATGTTGCCAAGCGATTGGCCTGGGCCAGCTCTTCGCGGGACGCACGGTAGCGTTGTTCGGAATTGGCCCTTTCGGCGCTTTCCCTGACCAGCAACTGGTTCGCCCTTTCAAGCTCGGCGGTTCTTGCCGCGACCTTTTGTTTAAGGTCGCGCTGCACCTCGTCTTGCATAGCGGCGCGTTCCCTCTGCCGATATTGCCATGTCAGGGCTGCCGCAAAGGCAAACAGGATCAAAACAGCAATGATGCGCGCCTGCGCACGCGCGCCGTCCAGAAACCGCTGCGTGGGCATGAGTACGGTAAGGCTTCCGCCAACAAGGCGAACTGGGATCGTAACGGCACGGTGCGCTTTACCTTCGATCGTGACATTGGCCTTGTCCGTATCAAAAGGCAGGCGCATCAAGGACGCGCCCTCAAACTGTCTGATGGCGGAAATCTCAGCTTTTTCGCGTGCATCAAGCTCTCGCAACGTGCGAAACTGCCATTCTGGCCGCCCGGAGATAATGACGATCCCGTGTGGCTCTGCAATGATGCTCGTTCCTGTTTGCCGCGACCATTGCCGTGCAAGTTGGTCAAACTCGACCTTGACAACAATCACACCAAGCGGTGTGGCCCCCGTCATAATCCGCCGTGCAAGGTAAAGCCCAGGGCGACCGCTGACCGTCCCAAGAGCAAATAGCTCCGCATTGCCCTTGGCCATTGCATCCTTAAAATAGGGACGGAATGCATAATTCTGGCCCACAAAGCTAGCGGGTGTGCGATAATTGCTCGCGGCCAGAGTTTTGCCACCGGCATCCATCACGTAAATGGCGGCTGCATTCGTCTTTTCAGCCAATCTTTCCAGCCTATCGTTGACTTGGCTTGCGTTGTTACCGCCCGTCTTGAGCATGTCTGCGACATCAGGATAGTCGGCCAGTGCAACTTGAAGAAGCTGGAATTTTTCAAGCTCGCTGTTGAAAAGAGAGGCATTTGAGGTAGCGAGTTGACGGGCGTCAGATCCAGCGGACTCGCTGGCTGACAAAACAGCCCAGCGTTCACCGATCCAGAACATCGCGATGGCAACAAGGGGCAAGAGGGCGATCCACCAACCGAATCGGCCAAGCGGCACGAAACGGGAATTGCGGATAATGCTATGTGCGGATTTCCACACATTCATGTTAAAAAATGTCCCATTTTTCACACATTCTTCTATTCGCTGGTCCTGATCTTGAAAATATATTCATATATTACAGATATTTATGGAGTCATTATTTTGAATTGACGATCATTATGGCGCTAGCCACCGTCTTAGCAATGAAAATATCGGGATGAGGAACCGCGCCCTATGGTGACCATGATGTCTCCAGCCACAGTGCCGTCAACGGCTGGCAAGCCTGCGTGGTTTAGCCACCTTTACGCGCAGGTGTTGCTCGCGATCATCGCGGGCATTGCCGTTGGCTTTATTTGGCCAGCAGCAGGGGTCGCACTTCAACCTTTGGGCGATGCGTTTATAAAGCTGGTCAAGATGATCATCGCGCCGGTGATCTTCTTGACGATAGCAACCGGTATCGCAGGGATGCGCGCGGTTGGCGAGATAGGTAGGGTGGCAGGCAAGGCTTTTGCCTATTTTCTATCGGTGTCGACACTCGCGTTGATCGTTGGCTTGATCGTGGCAAATCTGGTTCAGCCGGGTGCTGGCATGAACATCGACCCTGCAACGCTTGATGCGGGCGCGGTGGAAGATTATTCGGGAAAAGCCGCAGAAGCGAGCATAGTCAAGTTCCTGCTCGACATCATTCCAACCACGGTATTTTCAGCGCTGACCGAGGGGTCGGTTTTGCAAGTGCTGCTGGTTTCTATCCTGTTCGGAATTGCACTTGCTTTGGTTGGCAAGCCCGCCGAGCCAGTCACCCGCCTGCTTGAAAGCTTTTCGATCATTGTCTTCAAACTGGTCGCATTGCTGATGCGTCTTGCACCCATCGGCGCCTTTGGCGCGATGGCGTTCACAATTGGAAAATATGGTGTCGGGACGCTGTTGTCGCTCGGTTCGCTCGTGCTGACCTTTTATCTAACGTCCGCCATTTTTGTTCTGGTGGTTCTTGGTCTCATCGCGCGGCTGAACGGCTTTTCTATCCTTGCCTTACTACGTTATCTCAAGAGTGAATTGCTGCTGGTCCTTGGCACATCATCGTCAGAAGCCGCCTTACCAGCGCTGATGGAAAAAATGGAACGCGCGGGTTGCTCAAAGGCCGTGGTCGGGCTGGTCGTGCCAACCGGATATTCATTCAATCTGGATGGAACCAATATCTACATGACTTTGGCCGCATTGTTTATTGCACAGGCGACGGGGATTGAGCTGAGATTAAGTGAACAGCTCGCGCTGCTAGGCGTTGCCATGATCAGCTCAAAAGGCGCCGCGGGTGTAACCGGCGCGGGTTTCATCACGCTTGCAGCTACTCTGTCCATTGTACCTTCGGTCCCACTTGCAGGCATGGCGCTTATACTCGGAATCGACCGGTTCATGAGCGAGTGCAGGGCGCTGACCAATTTCATCGGCAATGCCGTGGCGACTGTTGTTGTCGCACGCTGGGAAGGCGCGCTCGACCGCGAACAACTGACGAGCGCGCTCGCAGGCGTGACCGCTGCTGTTCCAGCTGATGAAGATATTACCATCCCAATAACGCCGTCCGCTGGACTTCGCGCGGGCGAGCGGGATCCGGACTGAACTAACAGAAGAGTAAACATAAAAGGAGGGTAACATGACAATCCATTCAAAAGCGGGGCTACGCATTAAGAGGAAGTTGAAAATCTCCGAGCAACCGCATTCAACGATACTCGCTTCCATAGCGTTAAGCTTGGCATGGGCATCACCGGCGAGCGCTCAAGACGCATCCAGTGTCGAAAATGCACAAGCAGCAACTAGCGCTGAAGACAATGGCCAGCTTATCGTTGTTACTGGATCTAACATCAGGCGCGACGGCTTTAAAGAGAAGGCGCCGGTGCAGGTCTTTGGCGAAGATTCCTCGGAATTGAGCGTTGCAACTACAATCAACGATTTTGTAGGTAATCTGCCCGCGAACACGGGCAGTCAGCTATCCAATGTTGGCACCAAAAATCCCAACCTGATCGGGGCGGCCAATTTCAACCTGCGCAACCTGGGTGCGGGCTCTACCTTAGTGCTGATCAACGGCCGTCGGGCTGGCAAAAGTCCGCTTGCCGATCCATTGGGCAATCAGTTCTTTGACTTGAACACTCTACCTACGGCAGTCGTCAGCCGTGTTGATATTCAAACCGATGGTGCCTCGGCCATTTATGGTTCTGAAGCCGTCGCAGGCGTTGTGAACATAGTCACAAAGCTGGGCTTTGAAGGCGTGGAACTGAACGCCCGCACAGATTTTGGGATAAGCGACAGTCATGGGTTTGATATGGCCGTCGGCGCGAAAAATGACCGCGGCGCATTCGCCTTATACGGCAGTTACTTCAAATCGCAGAAAACCTTTAATACCGACTTTGGGTTTCTGGTTGATCGGTTGATCGACCGCAATGGAGACGGTCTAGTTGACACCACAGCAAACGGGGCACTCGTAAACTCCCGCTTTTTGTCGACATCTGGAGCACCAGACGAATATCGAAACTTCACAACGGGTGTGCCTACAGGGACCGCAGTAATCGACCCCGATTGCGCTGCTACTGGCGGATATGTCGTGGCTCCAAACTGCCTCTATGATTTCGCCGAGCAATCCGGACCAATTTCCGGGGAGCGTCGTTATTCAGGTTTTGCTGAGTTTCGCTATGATTTGGGCGAAGACATGTTGGGCAGCGATAATATTTCGCTGTTTGGCGAGATGGGCTTAACCCAAAACAAGGCCAATCGCGCAGCTGGTCCATTGACGGCCCCTGCTGGGCCAACAGGTGGGAAATACACAATTCCCGCCAACCATCCCTTCAACTATTTTGTTGCCAGTGGAACCAACATTCGCTGGGCACCGGGTTGCTTCGACACCATTGCCGGAAATGAAGGCGGCACATGCGTGCCAGTCGCCGTTACGACCAGAGACCAGATTCGTCCGTTGGGGCAAAGTGTTTCCGGGCGAAATGCCCCTGAGGATTCGTTTTTTACCAATGATTCTCAGCGCTATCTTTTGGGTCTGAATGCCGATTATGGCAACTGGACTGTCAGTCTATGGGCGCAACGCCATTCGCACCAATCAATGCGTACTGTACCCGGCAACTTTATCCGATCACGCCTGCAGGCGGCCTTGAATGAAGGCATTTTAAATCCTTTCGGAAGTGCCGAAGCAACGCCAACAGCCGTTTCTTTACGGAACCCGTCCGTTACTGCAGGCAATGATTATGATAAGTTGGTGGCTTATGGAGCGCTGACCACACTTGTAACAAAGCGAAAGGCGACACAAAAAACCTATGATATTCTGATCAGCAACGGGGACCTCTTTGAATTGCCGGGCGGACCTGCCGGGATAGCAGTTGGTTTTCAGCGCCGCGTCGAAACTTTCCGATTTGACCCAGATCCGCAAACCGACGGCGCCGCTCCGGATCCTACAATTCTCGGGAATACAGGGGTTAATTCTGCGTTCGCAGAAGTTGCATTACCATTTGCACAAGGATTGGAATTGCAAGCGGCTATCCGGTACGAAGACCATGGATCGGTTGTCGGAAAAACGGTCGATCCAAAGGTAGCCGTGCGATATGATGCGTCCGATTGGCTTGCATTGCGTGCCTCTTATGGAACATCGTTTCAAGCGCCGTCTTCCAACCAGCAAGGTGGTATCGTCAACAGCGGATCGGTAAACTACCGCACGGTTGGAGGGGTAGCAACGTGCGGAGGAAACGATCTTTCGAGCTTTATTGTTGCCCAGATCGGTCGCCCTGTCGGGAACTTGAAGCCGCAATCGGCGGATAACATCAACCTTGGCGTAGTGGTTCAATCAGGCAAATTTGACGCGAGTATCGATTATTGGCGCTACAAATATTCCAACCTGATCGTGAATACCCAAAATGCCCAAGCTGTTTTGGATGGTACCTGTGCCGGGGTTCCCAATGGGTTGCCACCCACCGCCTCGGATTTGGTGAGCCGCACACCTAATGGGCAGCCTTCCGAAATCATTCTTGCGCTGCAAAACGCCAACAAAGCCATCACCGATGGCGTTGATGTCGCGGTTAGTTATCGTACCGAAACCGGAATTGGCAATGTTGGCCTCCGTGCGGCGTTAACCTATGTAAACCGCTTTTCGTTCACAACGGGCGCCACAACTTCCGATCTGGCGGGGAACCGCAACTTCCTGAGCGGTTCATTCGGGTCGCTTCCACGCTGGCGCGGAAATCTTACGGGAACATTAGAAAATGGCGATCATGAATTGTTTGCTATAGCCCGCTATAGCAGCGCTTATACAAATGATGATCCGGTTGGACTTGTTACTGTTCCAAGGATCAAGAAATTTGTCACGGTCGACGCGCAGTACAGTTATTCGCTTGAAAAGCTGATTGGCGAAGACGCTAAATTGACATTGGGCGTAAAGGATATTCTTGATACCGATCCGCCCAATGTTGGCGACAATCGTCCCGGCTTTGACGAACAGGTGCATTCACCGCGCGGTCGCGTTCTGTATGTCGGAGTAGGGGTGAAGTTCTAGGTCACATGATCCGCTACAAGATCAGGGAAGATAACGGGTATCGGCGCATATTGCCGTTGCTGATGTGGTCGTCGCTCATGGCGTCCACTGAAGCAACGGCAGCAGGCGCCACCGTGACCGCGGACGATGAGCGTGCCACGGAGCGGAACTGCCCTGCTGGGTTAAACGAGCACGCCACTTGCTATGGTGGTCGTGATCGAAACGGCGCTTACTTTTTGGCCGCTCTGCCCAAAATTCCAAACGGGGCCCTTGTCGTCCATGCACATGGCGGTCCACGCCATATCGACCCGGATCCTCATGGATCGGATGAGGATCTTGCACGTTTCGCAGTCATGGTGCGCTCAGGTTATGCCTGGATAGGGACAACCTACCGTACCGGAGGCTATGGTGTGCGTATGGCTGCCGATGATGTCGACAACAGTCGCCGCATTTATTGGAAGCTCTTCGGTCGACCACGGCAAACAATTCTGCATGGCCAATCCTACGGTGGCAATGTCGCCGCTAAGCTGGTTGAGCTTGCTGCTTTGGGCGAGGATGGAAAGGCGCACTATGACGGCGTTTTGCTGACCAGCGCAGCTGTAGGTAAGCGCATTGAGACATATGACGCGCTTTTCAATTTGAGAGTGGTGTATCAATATTTTTGCCGCAATTTGCCCCGCCCCGACGAGGAACAATATCCAGCGTGGTGGGGGCTTCCAAAGCAATCGCAGATGTCTCGCGAAGAGGTCCGAAAGCGCGTAAACGACTGTACAGGTGTAGACCAACCGTCGACCGTGAGAACGCCAGAGAAATCAAACAATTTGAAGGCCATATTGGGCGCTACTGGTATTTCTGAAAAGCAATTGTTGCCGATGATGGAGCTTACGGTGGTTCGTTTCCAGGATGTGGTTCACAATTTTTTGGGTGGCCTGAATCCTTTTGATAACAGTAAGACAGTCTATCGGGGATCAGGGCAGGACGGATTCTTGAACCAAGGCGTTTCGCGTTTTGTGGGGAGCAAGAAAGCACGGGACTTGCTAGCGTATGACTCCGATGTGCGTGGTACAATCCTGATCCCGACGATCACATTGCATGCGAAGTTCGATCCGGTCGTAAATTATCGCGGGCAATTGCATTACAAAAACGTTGTCGCCCAAGCGGGTCAATCGCACCAGCTTTTGCAATTGCTGACCAGTGAAGATCAGCACAGCAAAATGTCCGACAACCACTATATGGCTGCCCTTTCAGCGTTAGCTAGCTGGATTGACAGCCAAAAACGCCCCAATTTCGCCAGCATAGAGCGAGTATGCTACGCACTTGCTTCTACGAACCAACAGCCCTGCTCGTTTATTGCGCCAAAGGAACGGTAAATGCCAAAAACACGCGTATATCGCTTTATCTATGCGCTCTTTTTTGTGACTTTTGCCGCAATGGTTCCTGCCGCTTTCGCTAGCCCAGATCACATGGATGGGCCTTTAATGCAGGCGGCGATTGGCAGCACGCCTTCCTCGGTAACAAGAAACTCCCACCGGCCCAATATTGTGTTTATTTTGCTGGATGATGTGCGTTACGATGACTTGATTGACCACCCCTTTGCTCATTTGCCTAACTTGTCACGCGTATTGAAAGAAGGCGCGTCTTTTCAACGTTTTTTTACATCCGCACCTTTGTGCTCACCCAGTCGCGCGATTTTTATGACGGGGCAATATCCGCATAAAAACGGGATTATCGACAATGGTGAGCGCGCGGAGCAAAGTCACAAAATCGTTACTTTTCCTCGCCTGCTGCACGATACGGGTTACCGAACCGGGTTTTTTGGTAAATGGCATATGGGGCATGATGACGATAGCGCTCGTCCGGGCTTTGACCGTTGGGTCAGCTTTGTTGGACAGGGCGTCTATTTCGATCCGGTGCTGAATGTAGATGGTGAAACCATCCGCGCCAAAGGCTATATGACCGACGTTTTGACCGATCACGCGCTATCCTTTATCGTTTCAGCCCCTTCGGATCGGCCTTTCTTAGCTTTTATTGCACAAAAGGCATCGCACCCCGAAGTCCATCCAAACCAAGTCCGCACCTTTCCGACAGCGCCCGGCGATGAAAAATTATATGAAACCGAAACATTGCCGCGCGCACCGAGTTGGCGTGCGCCGATTACCGACAAGCCGGCTCTGTCGCGCCATGTGGACCATAATGATCCGCGCAGTCCCCAAGGTGGTCTGCCCGATGCAGTGATCAAAGATCGGCTGCGGATGCTCAGCGCCGTAGACCGGAGTATCGGTAAACTTCTCGATGCGCTCACGGCCAAGGGCGTGTTGGATGAAACGCTCTTTATTATCTCAAGCGATCAAGGGTTCTTTTATGGCGAGTTCGGTCTCGCACAGGAGCGACGCCTTGCGTATGAACCGAGCATTCGCATACCGTTCATCGTCCGCTATCCGCCATTGTCGAAAAGCGGCACGAGGCCGGTAACGCTTGCAAGCAATGTTGACGTCGCCCCAACGTTGCTGGAACTTGCTGGTGTGCGTGCTCCAAAAAATTTGGACGGACGGTCGCTTGTCAGCGCAATCAAACGTCCCAAGACGAATCTGCGCTCAGATTTTCTGGTCGAATATTATTCGGACGCCGAATTTCCACGTCTTCAACGTATGGGATATAAGGCGATCCGTACCGCTCGCTACAAATACATCCAGTACAGCGAATTGGTAGGCATGAATGAATTATATGACCTACAAAAAGATCCAGACGAGCTCCATAATCTTTTGCCCAATGAAGCGCCGGAAAGGGTGCTGAAAGAAATGCAAAAACGGCTCAATCGGTCTCTTAAGCCCTCGCATATCGTGGACCAACGATAATCGATAGTGCGTTAGACACAGAGCTTTAAAATTTGTCGATTGAACATGTCAGCGATCTGTAATCATCGTTGTCGCTACCACGCCCATGTCAATATAGCGTTTGGTGAGACTAGATTGCGCCAGCAATTTTCAGGGTGACCCAAATTTCAAAAGCTGTCGGTCAGGAACGTCCAACGAAGCAGTTATGGCAACCTTTTCGGAGGAAGGTCCGCTTGTGGTGGAGCAAGCCGGCGCTCATAACGTCTGCATCTGGGCGCAAATGCTGCCTTCCGCACATGTCTGGAAACCTAAACACCGGAATCGTCAGTGGTGGGATCGTTCAATGCGGCGGCTTCCGCTACAGCATTGAACACAAAGCTCTTTGAGCAAATTGCGCGGAAAATGTTCGGATCGTGTTCGGATTTTCCACTAGCTTTATAAATATATGATTTATATTGGAAATTTCATAGAGCCGAATCTTGCCAAGGTTGGGGTCGAGGGTTCGAATCCCTTCGCCCGCTCCAATGATTTCAATGACTTAAGCGATATCGCCTTTGCTGCCCAAAGCGGGGTTTCAGCCTGCGTTTTAATCAGCGTTCTGATTGGAACGCCCGCGCAAAAATCGCGGAAATTCAGTGTTTAAGTCGGCCTGGGATGCGGTATGGCCGGTATACGCAATTGGTATTGTGCCAATCATTGTGTTCAGCTTGCCTCCAAAAACGGATGAGCGAGCTCATCCGTAACGCTTTGGGACCGGTCCGCGCAATCCCAAACCCCACAAAAGCCCCATTTGCCAGGGAAGAGCCGTTGGCGTCGAACACCGTTCGCCAGTGTTCCAAATGGAACAGTTTGCTCTGTCGAAAGCCTAAGTGGCCCTCGTCCTTGAACAGGTGTTACGGCAGCTTCTGGGCCGGGAGCAGACTGTCTGGTTTAAGGTCCTGCAAGGCAGAAGCAGCTATTCAAGACTGGTGGCAACAGATTTGCGAGAACATAATGATTCGAATATTCTCGAAATATCGATTGACTTCGTACGCACCAAAAGTATTTCGAAGTTTATCGAAAGGTGTCATGCATGAAAGATATTAGCACTCAGGTTTGGGCCGTTGATGCGCTCGGCGCGCTTGCCCATGAAACCCGTCTCGCCGTATTCCGAATGCTGGTAAAAGCTGGACCCGATGGGATGATTGCAGGAGCGATTGCGGAGCAACAGCGCGTTCCGCCATCAACTATGTCGCATCATTTAGGTATGTTGGAGCGTGCAGGATTGGTTACGTCCGAGCGGGAAAGCCGTCTCATTCACTATCGAACTGACTATCCCGGCATGCGACGTTTGCTGGACTTTTTGATGCAGGATTGCTGCCAAGGTGCGCCAGAAATATGCGCTGATTTGACCAGCGAACTGAGTTGCGCTGCCTTCCAATCCCAAGATGCTTGAGGTCTAAAATGCCCGATAAAGTCTACAATGTGCTGTTTTTGTGCACCGGCAACAGTGCTCGTTCAATCTTGGGCGAAGCAGTGATGAACAAGCTCGGCAAAGGGCTCTTCAAAGCATGGAGCGCCGGTAGTTTTCCAAAGGGTGAAGTTCATCCCATGGCGCTGTCGGTGCTTAATGGCATGGGTTTCGACATAACTGGAATGCGTTCCAAAAGCTGGAACGAATTTTCACAGCCTGAAGCACCTAAGTTCGATTTTATCTTCACCGTGTGCGACAATGCAGCGGGCGAGACATGCCCTGTCTGGATCGGTCATCCGATGACTGCACATTGGGGCATCGAAGACCCAGCCGCAATCGAAGGTGAAGGGCAACGAGAAGCTTTTATGCAAGCCCTGCGTTATCTCACGAACCGCATTTCGCTGTTTCTTACACTGCCAATAGAGAGCATCGACACGATGTCTATGAAGCAAAAGCTAACGGAGATCGGCAAAAGCGAGGGCGCGAGCAATGGTGCGAATGCATGAACGCACCTGCTGACCGTGAGCGTCTGTCGTTCCTCGACCGCAATCTTACTTTGTGGATTTTTCTCGCGATGGCCGTTGGCGTCGGTTTGGGATCAACAATTGAAGGATTGCCGCAGGCGATAAACAGCATGTCATGGGGAACAACCAATATCCCTATAGCAATCGGCCTTATTTTAATGATGTATCCACCTTTGGCACGGGTGCGTTATGATGAACTGCCACGCGTGTTCGAGGACAAACGGGTCTTAGCCATTTCGCTCATCCAAAACTGGATAATTGGTCCGACATTGATGTTCGCGCTCGCGGTCATATTCCTGTCTGATAAACCTGAATATATGACGGGCCTGATACTCATTGGTCTTGCCCGGTGCATTGCCATGGTGATTGTTTGGAACCAGCTTGCCAAGGGTGACAATCAATATGTCGCGGCGTTGGTTGCGTTCAACTCGATCTTCCAGATCCTGTTTTTTGCCGTTTATGCGTGGTTCTTTCTCGCATTCCTGCCGCCGTTATTTGGGCTGGAAGGCAGCGTCATTCAGGTAAGCTTCTGGACCATAACCGAAGCCGTACTGATTTATCTCGGCATTCCGTTCCTTGCCGGTTTCCTGACCCGCCGATGGTTGAGCAAGGCCAAAGGCGACGAGTGGTATGAGAAAACCTTCTTACCCAAGATAGGTCCGGTTACACTTGTCGCGCTGCTGTTCACCATCGTAGCGATGTTCAGTCTGAAGGGAAGCGAGATAGTAACCTTACCCGGAGACGCGATCCGCATCGCTATCCCGCTTACCATTTACTTTGTCGTTCAGTTCTCCATCAGTTTTTTCATGGGTAAGCTCATATCCAGCGATTACCCGCGTACAACTGCCGTTGCATTCACCGCAGCAGGCAATAATTTCGAGCTGGCGATTGCAGTTGCGATCGCAGCTTTCGGCCTTGCTTCACCGGTCGCCTTTGCCGCCGTGATTGGACCGTTGGTCGAGGTGCCGGTGTTGATCCTCTTGGTAAATGTCGCCTTCTGGTTCGGGCGGCGCTGGTTTCCTGACAGTGTCCCGGCGCATGTTAACTGAAAGATGATAACATGAATTTTGAACGGCTTCGCGCTCTTGCCGACCCGGACCATTTACCAGCGTTAAAACCGGAATATGCTCATTTACGTCCTGCCTTGGGGCTTGGCGCCATGGACCCGCGGCCGCGTGTATTACTGCTTTATGGTTCATTGCGGGAACGCTCTTATTCGCGCCTCGTCATCGAAGAGAGCGCACGCTTGCTGCAATATTTTGGCTGTGAAACAAGGATTTTTGATCCGTTTGATCTGCCATTACCCGATCAGGTTACAGGCGACGATCATCCAGCAGTGGCCGAGCTACGCGCCCATTCTTTGTGGTCAGAAGCCCATGTGTGGTGTAGCCCGGAACGACATGGTCAGATCACGGGTATCATGAAGACCCAGATCGACCATTTGCCGCTGGCGTATAAGGGCCTGCGTCCGACCCAAGGCCGCGTACTGGCAGTAATGCAGGTCAGCGCCGGATCGCAATCCTTCAACAGCGTTAACACGCTGCGCATACTGGGTCGCTGGATGCGTATGTTTACCATTCCAAATCAATCGTCAGTCGCCAAGGCTTATGACGAATTTGATGAGGCAGGACGGATGAAGCCATCTGCATACTATGACCGTATCGTGGACGTGATTGAGGAGCTGGTTCGTTTCACGATATTGCTGCGTCCCCATTCCGAACAATTGGTTGACCGCTATTCTGAACGTAAGGATCGCATGGAACCCGTCGAGACCACGGTCGAAAAGGCTGGTTTATCTGTTTAGTAGATTGTTACCTCAGCAACCGACAGCATGCTGAGATGTATTTGGTAATATAAATGGTTTCTTTTATTACATTCGCGTCCTGACGCGGGTAGTCAGTTTACGGCCCATTACCGCCGTGTCCGATAACATATATCCATGACTGCTTTCGGGATGCAGCCGGTGAACAGTCAATGGCAGCCATTGGGTCGGGAGCGGATGGTCAGGTTTTGGTTATTAGACTTCAGAAATCCGAAAGACGGAAAGAAACTCTACTTCTTGGGCGCTAAGCGTTTCATAATTCCGCTAAGCTGTTTTGTATTTCGGTCATCCCCGGCATAGCCTGCCTGCATTGGCGATATCGCGATACACGTCAGGTGTAGAACGGATTCATCTTGTAATTGGTCGGCCGAAGGCTTGCTTGGATTTTGACCAAGTAATAAGCCAGGCAGTGCAGGAATATCCATTTTATATGCCTTGGCCATTTCCTTCATTTCTGGCGATGCGCTTGCTGCCATATTTTCGGAAAAGCTGAGGGCATAGGCGTTATAGGTGCCTATTTTTGAAGCGCAGAATTTGGTTCCCTTCGCCTCATTGGGGAAATTGATGTTCAGCGCTAACCCGGCCGGAAGCATCCGCCCACCCTTTGATGCGACATCCAAAGCGCGCACCAGTTCGGCACTTTTTGCGGCGATGGCAGGGGATTGTGCATTGTCTAAATCGGGGCCAGCGCTATTTTGTCCCGCACTTAAGGCAATTGCCGGCAGCCCGCGCAACGCGGCAAATTGCGCTGCGCTAGTTGTACCACTGCTGATGACGATCGCACCGACATTTTGTCCTTCATTGGGGCCAGAGAGTACAAGATCGGGCGCCTTCCCCCAACGTTTCATTGCGACGATATCCAACCCGTATAACACCGCCATGACTGGCGTGGAGTTCACATAATAAAAATCACTACCAAGACCTTCTCGCGTCATCGGGCCAGCGCCGGTCGCACCTGCATTGGCAGCGTTGTTGCGGCAAGCGGACTCGAGCGGAGCGAGTGGGCGCAACCCTAAAGCTGCGCCCATTCCGCTTTGGTTCTGACAGGGAACCGATACGATCACATCATGGCCATCGGCCTTTAACGCCTTGTACAGCGCGACAACATTGCTGGTCAGACCGTCATCATTGGCGATGACAATATTGCGTGCTTCCACAGCAACTGGGGCGGTGAAAGCCAAAAATGCCGCGGTAGCAAATAGGTAACGCATATCGTTTCCCTTATAGTTCAGAAGTTAAAGCGCATGCCGAACAGATAACGAGAGCCAATTTGCTCTACCTCCGCTGGCGTCGCTTTAGTGCCTTCATAGGCTGAATATATCTCATTGGTAATGTTGGCGAGATCGGCGAACAAGGTGATGTTTTTAGTTAGCTCGTAGCGCAAGGTAACATCCAAATTCTCATAACCCTGGCGGAACTCACCTGCGCCAAAACCACCCAGCGTATCAAGATAATCAGACCGCCATTGGTAACTGACACGCGCGGACAAACCGCCCTTTTCGTAAAAGACAGATGCATTAGCTACAGTGTCTGAAAGTCCCTGAAACGGCGCCTTGTTCGTTGTGCCGTCGGGTTGTTGCGCATCAAAGTCACCCCCCAAAAGGGTCACATTCGCCTGCACCCCAAAACCACTTAACAGTCCGGGCAAGAAATCCAGTTGATGTTCAATATTGAATTCAACACCGTATAAATTGCCATTCGCTCCGTTGAAAGTGGAGGTCAAACGATAGCCGCTGCGATCTACGCCGCTGCTGTTGTACAAGTCATCGCCAATCACTCGGCTGCTAGAATAGAGCACGTCATCAACCGAGCGGTAGAAAGCAGCGATTGAAATGATGCCATTGCCGGGCAAATAATATTCCGCGCTTGCATCTGCCCCCCATGTCGTTTCGGGAACTAAGAAGGGATTGCCTCCCGCAATTGTCTGGTTCACATCACTGATCGACGATCCCACGCGAATTGCGGCATAAGCTGGGCGTGTCACGCCGCGCTGTCCGGCCAAGCGGAACACCAAATCATCGTTCGCGTTAAAGCGCAGGTTCAGACTAGGGAATATATCAAGATAGTCGCTGGAATTCGACAAAGGCGTTGCGCTCGTCCCAATGAGTGCAGTGCCGCTGTTGTCCAGTTGATAATATTCAAGCCTTGCGCCGCCGGTGATTTGCAATGCGCCCATGTCCAGTTGCGCCATTGCATATGCAGCGCCAATTTGTTCTTCTTGCACATAACGGCTAGCTGCCGGGATAGCATTGTTTGGATTAAAGCCGAGGCCGGTCAAGGCCGCTTGCAAGTCGCGGTTCAAACGAGGATTGTCCACATTTTTGAGCGAAAATCCAAGCGGAAAGCCGGTGTTCCATGGCTGGTCAGTGACATAGTTATTGACGTTAAAGCTGGTGGTAGCGAGCGGCAGAACGCTGCCTACCGTTAAGGTGTTACCGTCGATATCCCGCTTCGACCCATAAATGCCAGCCTTAAGCAACAGGCCGTCGCTTTCTTTGGTCAGGTCGATTTTGGCAGTATAGGCATCCGACACTGTCGATTGGATGATAGGAATGGCAATAGCCGAGGCTGCATTCAACGTGGTTTGGTTAAACGTTGTCAATGCACTGCCACGAGCCTGTCTGGTCCCGTTGAGGACGGTCGAAAAGAGCTGCACAATAGGGAACCGTGCGTCACCGCTGCGGTCATACTGAACAGAGGGGCTGCTCAACCCACTTGTGCTTGCCTGCACCAATGGCAGGTTGGTGGTATTTTCGGTCTTGGTGTAACCCAATGCCACATTGGCTAACAAACCATTGCCATCATCATAGTCAGCGCCGGTAGCTAGGATCGTGTTCTTGTTGCGGTACTTGCCATCGTTGAACGCGGCAGTCATGCGCACGCCCACTAAATCGCCAGTTAAAAGGCTGCGCGTGCCGGTACCGCGGTTGAGGTCCAATTGGTAAGCGTTACGTTGCTCGTCATCCTTGAACTCAGTATATGTCCCACGCACATAAAATTTCAGGCCGTCCGTCGGTGCGAATTCGATCGCGCCAAACATGCTGTTATTTGCACGGTCAAGGAGATAGCTGCGAATGTCGATGTTGATTGGACCCAAGGCGTCATATTCTGCTTCGCGGTTATCGGTGGTTTGTTGACGTTTATAATGCGATCCACCAAGCACCATACCGAATGTGCCATTTGACCAACTGGCACGCATCGAACCTTGCCGTTGTTCGCCGTTGCCCAAATCCATAAAGCCATATCCAATGTCGCCCGACACATTCAGGCCCTTTTGCGAAAGGGGGGAATAGGTGCGCATATCAACATTGGCGGTGATTGCTTCGGCGGTCAAATCAGGCGTCATGGACTTGTTCACGCGTAGTTCGGAAAGCAAAACTGCAGGGACGGAGTCGAAGCGATAAGCGCGGGTGTCACCACCTTCGTCCACGCCAGTTTGCGGGATGCCATCAATGCTAACCGAGGTCCAACGATTTGGCGCGCCACGTACTTGGATGTATCGGGCTTGGCCCTGATCACGCTGCACCGCGACACCAGGTAAGCGCGCCAGCGCAGCAGCCGTATTTTCATCTGGGAAGCGGCCAACAGAATCTGCAGACGCTACATCGACTACATTGTCGGCGTTCCGTTTCGCTGCCACGGAAGCCTGTTGTGCCTGTAAAATGGAACCAGTGACGACGATGTCGCCCTCGTCGCCTTCAACGACTTCTTGCGCCAATGCAGTGTTGGCAAAAGACAATGCTAGAATCGCTGCTACTGACACTGTGGCAAATTTGTTAACGCTTCGTTTTGCAGATTTCGAAATTAATGACATAAATAACGTCCCCATTAGTTTGGGGACGAATTAGTTCCGCGAAAAGACTCCATCATTGTAGAAATATTTCAGATGTCTGACGATTATTGATATTTGTGTCATGTAAATGCAAAATTTTGCATTGTGAAAATGGTTAAAAATTGACTGGCAGGCCTGTTAAGTATCATTAAAAACTCGAAAATCCTAATATGGTCTGTCCACGTTTATCGAGATATAATTTTAGTTCGTCTGCTAATCTGATAGCTAACATGCATCTCTAATGACCGAAATTGGTAACAAATGCCGCCACTCCGCATTTGTCTGGAAATCAGAACACAGATATGATGAGTGGCTGGAGCGTTTAAGGAGGCGGCTTCCGCTAAAACATTAAGCACAAAGCATTCTAGGCACACTGCTTTTAAAAATGTTCGGATCGTGTTCGGATTTCTCAAGAGCAAAATAACAATCTGATATAAAAGCAAAATTTCATAGAGCCGAATCTTGCCAAGGTTGGGGTCGAGGGTTCGAATCCCTTCGCCCGCTCCAGTTTTCCTAGGAAAATCAAGGACTTACAAAATAGTCCTTTTCGAGATTCCCCCAAAAAACCTATAAACGGATCATAA
>Ga0102877_1000305_pt1 | contig 18053 bp, 28 predicted proteins | sample Colrivmeta1548B3_FD_78186 | JGI IMG/M metagenome (GOLD analysis project Ga0102877, IMG submission 78186) | Estuarine microbial communities from the Columbia River estuary - metaG 1548B-3 | ecosystem: Environmental > Aquatic > Marine > Intertidal zone > Estuary | place: USA: Columbia River...
CGCAATAACAGAATTTTACGAGTTTGCTTGGTGGTCTCAAAGTAGTGCTTTTGTTAGATGGGCAAACACTAATTACAATGCTGGTTTATCGGATAGAGACCCTATAGTTATTAGAGAGTTTAACGCTTACTATAATACAATAGGAGTTGAGCATAGTAAAATTATTAACGATACATCAAGGCGAAGAATAGATGAAGCATTTCAACAAGCCTTTGCTAACGATGAAACAGTAGAAGAATTCCAAAAGAGATTAGTTAGTGAAGTTCAAATGAACAAGTCAAGAGCAAGGATAATCTCAAGGACTGAAAGTGTAATGCTTTTAAATAGAGTTATGATAGAACAAGCTAAACTATTACCTTTTGAGGTCAATAAAGTTTGGGTTCACGACCATCCATTAACACCGAGAAATTGGCATTTAGCTTTAAGTGGTACAAAAAAACCTTTAATGATACCTTTTGATGTTGGTGGCATCCCGATGCAATATCCAGGTGACCCAATAGGAGGAGCAGAAAATAACATAGGTTGTAAATGTTCTTTAGTTATAGTACCAGTTTAGATAAAATAATATCATTTATAAATAATTGCTAAAAAAGTTAGTATCTTTGTACTAATCATAGTTTGGTGTTTTGGTTTTAGGGTGGGTAGGTAACTACTCACTCTTTTTTAAACACTATAAAATATATCGCTTATGAAAAATATAAGTTTCAAAAATTACGATGCTTCTATCAAAGACCTTGATGTCGAAACAGGAGTAGTTACAGGTTATTTCTCACAATTTAATTCTATTGATTTAGATGGGGATGTTATAATGCCAGGTGCATTTACAAAGACAATCGCAGAAAGAGGACCAGATTCATCAAAGCCTGAAATTGCGTACCTATGGCAACACGACACATACCGTCCTTTGGGAAAATTAATGGTATTAAGAGAAGATAACTTTGGTTTGTATTTTGAAGCTAAAATGAGCGACACAAGCTACGGTAAAGATGCTTTAAAACTTTATAGAGATGGTGTAATTACTCAACACTCTATCGGTTACCAAGTAATTAAATCACAAGAAAACACAGATATGGGAGAAGAAATTGATGCAATCTACGAAGTAAAACTTTGGGAAGGTTCAGCAGTTACTTTTGGTGCAAACCCTAATACACCTTTTACTGGCTTTAAGTCAGCAGAAGAAAGAGAAGACCGAATTAAGACTTTGGTTAAGGCTATTAAAAATGGTACTTATACTGATGAAACATTTGGTCTTATTGAATTTGAATTATTAAAACTTATTTCACTTGTTAAATCTGAAGAGCCAACTGTGGTTACTCCTGAAGATACCGAGCCGAAAGAGGACAATAAGATACAAGAAATAAAACAATTTAGAAACCTATTAAATCTTTAAAAAGATGGAAGAAATTAAAAATTTAGCAAACGATATCAACGCAAAGTTTGATGCAAATGCTAACGCTTTATTAAGCGTAAAAAACGAAGTGTCTACGATGGTAGAAAAAAGTATTGATTCAGTTAAAGCTGAAATCAAAGCAGTAAAAGATGAAATGGATAAGCAAGCAGAAGAAGTATCTCGTAAGAGTGCTGCTAAAGTATCTACCAAATCAATCGGTGAGCAAATCGCTGAAAACTTGGACAATAGTATGGCTATCGCTGAAAAAGAATTAAAATCAGCAGGTGGTTCATTTACTATGAACTTGAAAGCAGTAGGTAATATGTTATTGTCATCTAGTTTAACTGGAGATTCAGTAGCTACTTACGCTCAAAATCAAGCAATTTTACCTTCTCAAAAGTTAAACTTTAGAGATTTAATGCCGACTGTACAATCAGCTACTGGAACTTATGTAACTTACAAAGAGTCAGGTTCTGAAGGTGCTATCGCAGCGCAAACTGAAGGTGCAGCTAAAGGTCAAATCGATTACGACTTAACAGAAGTTAAGACTGTAAACGCTTACATCGCTGGTTTTGCAACTTTCTCAAAGCAAATGATGAAGTCATTACCATTTATCGAGCAAACTTTAACTCGTATGATGTTAAGAGATTTCTTCAAGGCTGAAAATGCTTCTTTCTACGCTACTGTTTCAGGTGCTGCTACTGGTTCTACAACCGTAACTGCTACTGTTGATGTAGAGGAAATTATCCAATTAATCGGTAACCAAAAGACTGCTAACTTTAACGCTTCTTATGCTTTAGTTAGTCCTACTCAAATGGCTCGTTTAATTATCTCAACTTTTAACAAAGGTTACTATGCAGGTGCAGGTGCTGTTATTCTTAACGGTGCAGGTGGTTTGACTATCTTTGGTACTCCAGTATTCGAGGCTTCTTGGGTAGCTGATGACAAAGTTTTAATCTTTGACCGTGATTATTTAGAACGTGTTGAAGTTGAAGGTTTAAATGTTACTTTCTCTTACGAGAATGGCACAAACTTTACGCAAAATTTGGTAACTGCTCGTATAGAGTGTTACGAGGCGGTAAATTTACTTTTACCTACTGCAGCCATCTTTGCGGATTTGGGTAACGTTTAGTTAAAACGCTTATAATCAACTGATTATATAACTTAAAAATGGGGCTGGTACTTAATTGTATCAGCCTTATTTTTTTTGTATATTTGGGTAAGTTATATAATTATGATAGTAATTTACAAAATCACTTCTCCAAGTGGGAAGATTTATATTGGTCAAACAACTAATTATTCTAAAAGGCATAATGCCTACAAAAATCACAAATGTAAAGGTCAGCCTAAACTATTTGCTTCGATTGAGAAATATGGTTTTATTAATCATACAATAGAAATCATTAAGGAGTGCCAGGTTGAAGATTTAAACTATTATGAACGATATTACCAAGAGTATTACGAAAGTGTCTTAGATGGTCTTAATTTGCGTTATACGGCTACTACTGATAAGAGTGGTTTTATGAGCGAGGAAACAAAAAAGAAAATGTCGGATTCAGGTAAAGGAAAGATAATAACTAAAGAATGGAGAAAGAATTTATCTATTGCAGGAATGAATAGAAGGCATACTGAAGAAGAAAAACAAAAGATAAGCAAATCACACAAAGGGAAAAAGAAAACTCCTGAACATATTGCTAAAATACAAGCTACTTTAAAAACTATGCAGATGCCTAAAAGAAGCGAAGAAACTAAACTTTTACAAAGTCTAAATAGTGGTAAAAGCAAAAAGGTAAACCAATATGATTTAGAAGGTAATTTTATTAATCAATTTAGGAGTGGTGCTGAAGCAAATAGGGAATTAGGTATTTCTGTAATGAGCATTTCTTCTTGTGCTTTAGGTAAGATTAAAACTGGCGGTGGCTTTATTTGGAAATATGAAAATTGCTAAAATTATTAGTAACTTTGTAGAATGTATAAATGTTCAGTAGACATATCGTATCAAGGCAAGAAGTATTATAGAAATAACTACTACGACCTTGTTTTAAGCGATAAGATGAAAGAATTTATCAAAGTTGGGTACTTTACTGCAATCGTAGATAAAGGCGTTACAAAAGAGTTTAAAGGCAAAATAAAGAAGAAATAATATGGCTAATATTAAAATATCAGAATTAAATCCATTATTGACCGTACAAGATGCGGATGTGATTCCAATAGTGGATAACGCAATTACCAAAAAGGTAACGGCTGAAATTCTACGAAGTTACACACAAGGTAATTCAGTTTTATTAACAGGCAATCAAACTATCGCAGGTATTAAGACCTTTACTTCACAATTAGCATCTTCGGTTGCTACTGGAACTGCGCCTTTTTCGGTTGCTTCAACAACTAAAGTAACTAACTTAAACGCTGATTTATTAGATGGTTTATCTTCTGCTGATTTCCAAGCTACTTTAAGTGGTACAGGAATCGTTAAATCTACGGCAGGAACTATTTCTTATTTAACTGATAATTCAGGTAATTGGAATACGGCATTTAATGATTCTATCGTAAGTGCTGCGGTTACAGGAACAACAACAAAAACTTTAACTCTTAATCAACAAGATGGCGGTAGTGTTACTGCTTCTTGGACTGATGATAATACAGATGCAGTTAGTTCGGTGTTCGGAAGAACAGGAGCGGTTGTAGCTACTGAAGGAGATTATTCTTTAACTCAACTTTCGGATGTAACTTTAACAAGTCCTGCGAATGGTCAAGTATTAAAATACAACGGAACTGCTTGGATAAATGGAACGGACTTAAATAGTGGTACGGTTACTTCGGTTGGAATGAGTGTACCAACAGGATTAAGTGTTGCGGGTTCTCCTATAACAACAAGTGGAACTTTGGCTTTAAGTATGGCTGCTGGTTATTCTTTGCCTACGGATGCTTCTCAATCTACTTGGAATACTGCTTATAACGAAAGAATATCAAGTGCTTCTGCTCCTTTAGCAATTAGTTCAAATGCTCTTTCTATATCACAAGCAACTGCTTCTGTTAATGGTTATTTAAGTTCAACAGATTGGACAACTTTCAACAATAAACAAACGGCAGGTAATTATATTACTGCATTAACAGGCGAGGCTTCGGCTTCAGGTCCAGGCAGTTCTTCTATAACGCTAACAAATAGCGCAGTAATAGGAAAGGTACTTACAGGCTTAAATGTTACAGGAGGTTCGGTATCAGCTACTGATTCAATCTTGGATGCTTTTGGTAAAGTACAAAATCAAATAAATAGTTTAGTAGGTGGAACAATTTACAAGGGAACTTGGGATGCTTCAACTAATACACCAACTTTAACAAGTTCGGTAGGTACACAAGGATATTATTATATTGTAAGTGTTGCAGGTTCAACAAATCTAAACGGTATTACAAGTTGGAATGTTGGAGATTGGGCAATATTTGATGGTACTGCTTGGCAAAAAGTTGATAATACTGATTCGGTTGTTTCGGTAAACGGATTAGTAGGAGCGGTTTCTTTAACTACTTCTAACATAACTGAAGGTACAAATCTTTATTATACAGAGGCAAGGGTTGATGCTAATTCTAATGTAGCTGCAAATACTGCTGCAAGACATAATGCGGTAACTTTGGGAACTGCAAATGGTTTATCTTTATCTACTCAAGCATTATCTTTAGCTTTAGCAAGTGGTTCAACAACTGGTGCTTTAAGTTCTACGGATTGGACTACATTTAATAACAAGCAAAACGCTTTAACAAATCCTATTACAGGCACAGGAACTACTAATTACTTACCAAAGTTTACAGGAGCAAGTGCTTTAGGAAATTCTTTGGTTTACGATAGTGGAACTGCAATAGGTATAGGAACTGCAACTCCAACTTCAAAATTAAATGTTATTGGAGATATTCATATTGGAGATTACGGAACTGATGCTGCAAGAGTTTTAGATTTAAGAACTAATAATTCTTTATTTACTATTACAACTGATGGTACTGCTGGTGGATTAGGAACAACAATTTCGTATTCTTGGGCAAATGGTGGTCAAGGACCGTTAAAGTTTAATAACGCTGCTGGAGAAGTAATGAGATTATCTGCAGGTGGAAATTGTTTAATCGGCACAACGACAGATTCGGGCTACAAGTTAGTTGTTAATGGAGATACTCTTATAAATAATAAAATAATTAGTTTATCAAATACCGATACAAGTGGTAATTCAGGTTTTGTTTCAAAATTTACAAGTGTTAATGCAAATAGTAGGTCTTGGAAAATGACTTCGGATGTTGATGATTATGGAGATTTTGTTCTTGGAATATCAACAACACAAAGTGGGAATACTTATTCTAATGTTTTAAGAATTGATAGAGATAAAGCAGCAACTTTTTCTTCTTCGGTAACGGCTACACAAGCAACATTAAAAGCAAATAATGTATTTAATCAGGATGGGGATGGTCAAATAACTATTAGAGGTGCAAGTGTTCCCGAGAAAGTGTTACTAATTGGTTTTGATACCACATCAAATTATAGTTATTTACAATCAATATGGCAAGGAAATAGTGCAAAGCCATTAGTATTACAACCTTTTTCAGGTAATGTTTTAATTAGCACAAACACAGATATTGCATCTTCTAAATTAACAATAGAATCAACAACACAAGGGGTTTTAGTTCCGAGAATGACAACAACACAAATAAATGCTATTGGTTCGCCTGCAAATGGTTTAATTGCTTACAACACTACTTTAGCAGTTTTATGTTTTTATGATGGAAGTGGATGGCGTAAAGTTTCGCATTCATCTATGTAATTACTATCTTTGAATTATGAACAACGAACAAATATATTCGATAGTAGGTCAAGGACTTGATATCGCAACACAAAAAGGAGTATTTAATTTAAGTGATGCAAAAGTTATTGCTGATGCTTTGATTGAACTTAAAAAAGTTTTAACAATACAAGAACCTATAATAGAAGATGATAAATAGTGAATTTCAAATTGAAATTGTAACCGATTTAACAACCGAGCCTGTTACCTTACAAGAGGCTAAAGACTATATGCGTATTTCTTCGGATTCGGAGAATGACTTAATAGAAGAACTAATAACTTCAGCAAGGGAGCGAATAGAGAAGTTTACAGGACTATCTTTAGGCGAAAAAACTTTAAGGGCTTATTGGTTTTACTTTCACATTCCACAGGAGATTCCTTATGGTCCAGTTACCTTAATTGATTCGGTTGTAAATGATGATGATGTAGCTTTGGAATATACTGCTCGTGGATTGCAATATAAGATGCTTGAGGCTTATTCTACCGTTGGTTTGACAATAGAGTACGAGGCAGGCTTTGCAGTCGCTCCTAAGGGCTTAAAATTAGCCATTTTAAAACAAGTGTCTACTGATTACGAGAATAGGGAAAATTACTCTATTTACGACCAAGCTTACGAGTTAAGTTCGGATGCTAAAAGACAAGCACAACCATATTGCAGAAACACTTTATTTGGTATCTAATGAAGGCAGGAGTTTTAAGGAATCAAATCGCAATACAAACTTTACAGACTGGCGCAGATGGTACAGGTGGTTACTTTGGTACATTTGTAGACCAAAAGGTAGTTTGGGCAAAGATTAGAGCAAAACAAGGCTTTAGAAATTTAGAAGATGGTAAAATATCTTTAGACAATATCTACGAGTTTACTATTCGTTATGATGACTATCCTAATTTATCTCAAATCAATAAAATAGTTTACAATAGTGGCGAGTATATTATAAAAGCATTCCAAGTAACTGATGAGCGTAAAAAAGAAATAGTTATTATGACTACTTTAGGAAGACTAATTGACCCTACTATTTTCTTAATTACCGAGTTCTACGAATTTTTAATGACTGAAGATAACAAGTTTATTGTTGTATAATGGCTTTAATAGGATTAGATAGTGTTTTAAAGAAGTTTGATAAGTTGCCTGAAAGAGTAGTTACTTTAACTAAAGCTGCAGTAACTCGAAATACTAATGAAATTTATGCTGAAGCAGTTTCAAGAGTACCAAAAAAACTAAATAAATTATCAGCAAGTGGTAAAAAGAATATTACAGACCTTACTGGTACTGTTAGTTTTGGTGGAAGTGGTGTAGATTATGCTCCTTATGTAGAGTTTGGTACAGGTCAATTTGCTAAATCTTATTTATCAAGTATGCCTAATGAAATTAAATCTTATGCTATGACTTTTTATGTAAATGGACAAGGTAGAGTACCTGCACAACCATTCTTAATACCAGCTTTTTTAAAATACAGGAAAGAATTTATTAAAGATATGAAAGATATTGCTAAAATTATTAGTAAATAAATCGTAAATTTGTGGAATGAAAGATGTCGGAGAACTTATAAGACAAAAACTTTACGAAAGGTTAAGCGGTGCAATCGTTATAGACCTACAAGAAGTACCTGTATTTGATTCGGCATCAGTATTAGCAGCAGCGACTGAACCATATATTTTACTTTCTACCTTTGTTTCTACGGAATTAGGAGAAGGTAGTAAACAAGCATATGGTCAAGAAGTAAGTGTTTTAATTGAAGTAGGTACGAGGTTTGATAACTCTTTTGGTGGTAAGTTACTATCAGATAGAATATCAAATGAAGTAATGGAGTTGGTTAGAACAAGGCAAGATGGGTATTTAGATTTATTACCTGATTGGTATGTAATCAGAACACTAATGGAGAGTACGAATACAATAGAGCAACTAATAGATACAGGGCTTTTAGTGAGGAGATTAATAAGATTTACTTTTAAATTACAACAAGGAATATGAGTGTTTTAAACGGTTCGGATATTTTACTTTACGATGCAGATTCAAATTTCCCTTTGATGTGTCAAACGAATGTAACTATAACATTAAACGATGCTATGATAGATGCTACTTGTAAGCAATCAGCAGGTTATTCGGTAGCATTACCAGGTTTAAGAGATTTTGCTTTTACGGCTGATGCTTTGGTTGATTTTAATGAAGGAGTTTCAGACACAGGAATAACTACTTTGTTTGCTGCTTACGATGCAAGAACACCTATTAACATACTAATATCTAATCCTGTAATACCACAAGGTTATTATACAGGCTTAACATATATTGATAGTATAGAAGTAAACGCTCCAATGGAAGATGTGGTATCTTATACTGTTTCTTTTAGCGGAACTTACACAATAACAGATTAATTAACTTTAAAATAAAATAATATGGCAGTTTACAACGGCACAGCGCAAATCTTAAAAATGGATGGTACGCAATTAGCAGAATTAACCAATGTTACTATGTCAATGAATCAGGATGTATTCGAAACAACTTCTAAAGAAAGTTTAGGTTGGAAAGAGATTATGCCAGGATTAAGAGACATTACTTATTCAGCAGAAGGTCTTGCAGACTTTGTTGCAACGAATAAAGATTTAGCTGATATTTTTACAGTATACAATAATAGAACTTTGGTTGCTATTGTTTGGACTGATAATAATGTAGGTGATAAATCAGTTTCACAAAGTGCTTACATTACTTCTTGCGAAGTTTCAGCACCTATGGAAGATGTAACTACTTACTCTATTGAGTTTGCAGGTACAGGCGCACCTACATTCGCTACAATCGTATAATTAAAAACACAAACTATGACAGGAATAATAGAAATTACTCTCAATGGAGAAGTAAAGCAGTTGAAATTTGGTAATTACGCTTTAGAGAAGTATACTAAATTGACTGGAGTTGATATAGGTAATTTAAAACAACTTGATGATAATTATAGCCAGTTAGATATGACTGCAGATATAATTTATTGTGGGTTATTTGGTGCTTATCGTTCAAACAAAAAGGTAGTAGATTTTACTTTAGAAGATATCCAAAGTTGGGTAGATTCTATGGGTTATGCTGACCAGCTAACAGTGATAAAAGAGTTTATGTCTTGTGTAGTCTTAATGACTGAACAAATGTTAAATGCGTTTAAAGCAATGAGTGAAGGTGAAGCAGAAAAAAAAAAGTAACTTGGAATGATGTATTAGACAACGCAATTATCAATTTGGGATTAATGCCAAATGATTTTTGGGAAATGACTTTTGTAGATTATGTTAGGTATATAATTTATTGTGCTAAAAAGGATGCTAATGAGTGGGATAAAACAAGAGTATTAATGAGTTATATACTTAACACACAAGTAGAAAAAAAACACCAAAAGAAACCAAAAGATATTATTCCATTATGGACTGATAAGTATAGGATACTTCAAAAAAAGCCAGTTAAGCTACCAACTAAAGAAAAAAAAGAAGAATTACTAAACACATTGAGTAATAATGGAAGAAACGATAATAGTTAAACTCGAAGCCGAAATTGGTGATTTAAAAAACCAATTAAACGCAGCTCAAAGTGAATTAAAAAGGTTCGGAGTTGGTGTAGAGCAACAAATAGGTGCTATTACATTAAACTCTTTAAACTCACAACTTGTACAATTACAAAGACAATTAAGTACCGTTGATGTAGGTTCTGCTGCATTTAAAAATATTGGTGCTGAAATAACCGCCGTAGAAAGTAAAGTTAATTCTGCTTTAACATCTATTAGTGCCAATGCTAATAGGTCAAAAAGCGGTTTTAATGGTCTACAAAATTCAGTCAATCAACTTTCAAGAGAATTACCAGCATTTGCAATAAATGCTAATATTGGATTTTTAGCTATTTCCAATAACTTACCTATATTATTTGATGAAATTAAAAGAGTTACTGCTGCTAATAAAGAATTAATTGCGGCTAATAAACCAGCTGCTTCTGTATTTAGTCAATTAGGTGGTGCTTTATTTTCTTGGCAAACTGCTTTAAGTCTTGGTGTTACATTACTAACTATTTACGGTGGTAAGATAGTTGAGATGATAAGTAAAATGACTGCTGGTAAAGAAACTATATCAAGTGCTAAATTAGAATTAGATGCTTTAAATGCAACTTATGCCGATAAAGCAATTAAAGGAGCAATAAGTGATATAGTATTATTAAAATCATCATTAGATACTGCAAGTCAAAGCGTACAAGGGAAAAAACAATTTGTTGAACAATACAATAAAACCATAGGTACTGTTACAGGAACTGTAAAAACATTTAAAGAAGCAGAACAAGGTTTAATAAATAACACTGGTGCTTATGTAAATGCAATGATTGCAAGAGCAACTGCAACAAAATTAGCAGATAAAGCTGGTGAAATTTCTATGCAAATAGAAGAGAAAAAAACTGAACACGCAAAACAAAATGCACAAGACCAAATTGATTTACAAAAAGAATATTCTGATAAATATACAAAACTATTATATAAAGGTAGCTTAGAGCTTAAAAATGCTTACGGTAACGAGGCTAATTATGTAAAAGCTATGGTTGCTGAAAAAAAGGCAATTACACATGAAGCACAACAAGAAGAATTAGCTGATTTACAAAAACAGTACGAAAGCTTAACTAATTTAACAAAAAAATACTACGGTAAATCAGGACAAATAACTCCTTATGTAGCACCTAAAGCAACACCAAAAGCTAAAAGAGAAAGAGTAGGTGGTTCATCTTTATTGACTACAATGGATGATTTAACTGATGCTAAAGCTGGAATTGCTGCTGATAATTTAGCTACTTTTAATGCTGAAGTAGAAAGGTTAAGTAAAAATATTGATGCTGTTAAAGGTTCTTATAATGGTTTAGTTTCAGATTCAGCTATTGAGGCATTCAATGAAAATTTACAAATTACAATATCTTTATTAGGGCAGGCTTTAACAAGTTCTTTTGATGCTGCTTTAGATAGTGGTAAAAACTTTTTTCAAGCTATGGGAGAAGCATTATTACAATTAGCTAAAAAATTAATTATTGCTGCTACTGCTGCTGCTATATTAAGTGTTCTTTTAGCTCCTTTTGGTTTAGGAAATGCAGCTACTTTTGCTCCAATATTTAAAACATTATCAGGTGGTTTAGATTTTAGCCAAGGTAGCGTTAGTGGTTCGCAAATAGCAATGCCTACTAATACACTTGGTCAAGGTGGCTATCAAATAGACATAATGGGCGACAAAATGAGATTACTATTAGACAACAACGCAGTTAAAAATTCGAGGGTGGTATAATGGCTTACAATCATATTTATAATCTACAATTCAAAGGATTAGACCAAGTAGAAACTGATTTGTATTATCAAGTAAAGTTTGAGAAATACGATGATACTGTAATAGATTATGATATTATAGAATTAACTCCAGCACAAGATTCTCCTTTTGTTTTAAATTATAAAGCCACAGAAGATAATATTTTTTCTCCTATTCGTTCTTCATTTGCGGATATTAAATGCTTTATTCCTTATAATTCTACGATTCAGCCATACGATTTTTATTATGAAACTGATGAGTTTACTTTAAGAGTAAGTTTATACGAAACTAATGGAGTAACTGAAACTTTAAAATGGAGAGGTTTTCTTTTGCCTGATGTTATACAATACGAATGGCAGGAGCAATACTATCTTCAGCTTACGGCTACTGATAACCTTGCAGTTTTAAAGGATATTAAATACACTAAAGAAAACTTTTATTCATTATACCTTGACACTTCGGTAACTGATGGTATTTCAGTAAAGGATTACATTTGTAAATTATTAAGTAAAACTAATAGTGAATTGGATGTAGCTATTTTTTCTAAATTTAATATTAGTGGTAATCTTTATCAATTAGAAGACTTAAAAATGTCGGATTATACTGGTGTTGATTGGTCTACATTTGAGCCAAAGGATTGCTATTTTCTTTTAACTTCTTTAATGCATTCTTTAGGATGTATGCTATATCAATCTAATGCTAATGCTACTTGGTATATAATATCTATAAATGATGTTGCGGTAGCTGATTTAATTACTGATGGAAGTTTTAGTATAGATGGTAGTATTTTTGGTCAGCCTTACGAATATTGGACTATTACAGGCGATGTAATTAATAGTGAAACAGGTGGTATTAATGGTAGTCAATGTCCAAGAATTAGAGGCGATAATACTGCTAATGTTTTACAAACTATTTCTATTAGTAATATAGATTATATTGTAGGATTTTGGGCGCAGAATGATAATAATATTTCTCCTCCAGCTTTTGTAAGAGTTGAAATTAATGGAACAGAAGTTTATTCTACTGCTATTGCAAATGGATTTAATTATTATGAATTTGAATACCCTTCAAGTATAAGTGGTTCATATGATTTACAATTCTTTAATAATAACGATGATTCTGCTGGTTATATGTCTTTGGATAATGTAACTTTTAAAGCTAAATATATTGATGGTAAATTATATGATATTGATGCGGTTTTTATTGATGATACTACATATTATGTTTATTCAAGCATAGGTAATCAAGGTAGTGTTATTTGGTCTGATGTAAATCAAGTAGTTACTTTAAATAGAAGATTAACCAATGTTCAGTTTAAATATCCATACTACGAAAGAAATTTGGTTGATAACTTTGGTTTTTGGAAAGGCTTTGCTCCTATTAGTGGTATTCCATTTGACTGGGATAATCAAGGTGGACTTGTTACAAGCAATGTTACAAATGCTACAAATGTTCCTTTTGATGCTGGTGCTATTGATATTCTACAAGAAGAAATAAATACGGGGGCTTTAAATTTAGATGATTATTTATATACAAATATGAATTTATCTAATTTTACAAGTGATTATCCTAATCTTACTGCCGTAAAAATTGAATGTGCAGTTAAGTTTTCTGCAACACATCAAGATAACGATGGTATTAATATAGCTTTTATTAAAACACAAGCAGGAAACCCAAGTGTATTTGGTTCGAGGTATTTGAATTGGACTGGAGTATGGGCAACAGAACCAGCATCTCCATTTTTTGATGCACCTTCAAGGATTCCAATTTTTATGGATGAGCAAAATAAATGGATGAAGTTTAAATGCTATTCTAAATTTGACACTAAAAATGTTACAGGAGTATCAGGTTCACAAACAGGAACTTTAGTTATTAGACCACAAAGAAGTGTTGCTTTAAATGCTGGGAATAGTGTTATGATGGATAACTTTAAAGTTAGTGTTATTCCACAAGCGTATCAATACACTAAAGGTTTTATTTATAATGCTACTAATGTAAGCAATACTACAAGTTATACAAAGCCTTTTATTAATGTTTACAAATTAGATAAATGCCAATTTCACGGTGGTATTAGCGGAGATTATCAATCACAAATAATTGAAGATTTTATTGGTTACATTCCACCTGAAGGAGTTTATATTGAAAGTTCGGATAATTGGTCAAGGACTTGGGAATCTTCAGAGAATAGCAGACCTTTAGAAGAAATAATAACAAAATCAATTTTATCTTTTTATCAAGCTACTTGGCAGAAATTTACAGGTAATGTTTATGGTAAAGAAATAAACTTTGGTCAAGTATTTACTATTGCTTTAGCACAAGGTTTACACTTTATGCACGAGGCATCATTTGACTATGTATCAAATAAAACTAATATAACTACGCACCAAAGCCAAACTGATAGATTAGAAAGTGGATTTAGGTCTTGGGCGGTTACTGAAGATGATATGTCGGCAGGACAAGGCGAACCAGGAAGCACCACTTCAAATATACAAGATGTTGAAAGTTTAATTACACCTGGAGAATAATGAATGAGTTGAAAGAAATAAATGACCAATTAAAAACATTATCAATTAATGTTGAAATGATTAGCCAAGCTATCACAGGCTCAAAGCTAAATAGAAATGGTATTCTTCAGAGATTAGAAACAATCGAAGGTGCTTTAGAAGAAACTGATTCAAGGGTTCAAGAAGTGCGAGATTATAACACAGGCATAAATTGGGCAATAAGAATAGGTGCTTTTATACTTACGATAACAGGTATAACTTTTATTAAAGAGTTTTTATGGCACAAATAGAAGAAGGCGAAAATATGCAAACAACTTTTTTAAGCAAGTTAAAGGAGCAGTCCTTTACAATTATTTTAATGATAGCTGGGTTATATTATCAAAATATGATATTTAACGAGCAATTAGAACGGTATACAACTTTGGTAAACCAAAAACAACTGTATATTGATAAAATAGTAGAAGATGAAAGAACAAGATTTATTGCAAGGGAGCAGTATTTAATGCAACAAAGAGATTCATTTATAGAAATGTTAAAGGAAAAAAGAGATGCAAATCAGTAACGAAGGTTTAAAATTATTAGCACAATTAGAAGGTGTTAAATTAGATGCTTACCAGTGCAGTGCTTTAGTATGGACTATTGGTATAGGTTCGACTAAATACGCTAACGGACAACCTGTAAAAAAAGGCGATAAATTAGCAAGTAAAGATGAAGCGTTTAAATTGTTTGTAGACACTTCTGCGCAGTACGCTAATTGCGTTTCTAAATATGTATTAAGACCATTAAAACAAAATGAGTTTGATGCTTTATTTTGTCTTTGTTATAATATAGGTTGTGGAGCGTTTGCAAAGTCTTCTTTGGTTAAGTTTATCAACGGTGGGCAAACTATTGAAAAAATTAAAGTTGGTTTCTTGATGTGGACTAAAGCAGGAGGTGTAGTAAATAAAGGTTTATTAAATAGAAGATTAGCTGAATACAACGAATATGCTAAAATTGCGTAACACACTTTCAACTGTATTTGGAGCGATTGTAGCTATTGCAAATGCTTGGGTGACTATTGACTGGGATAATTTTATTTGGTCTTTTAATACTTGTATTAAGCTATTCTTATCGGCTTTGATTGCTTTGGGTGGTTATATGACTACTATAAATCGTAAGCCTTTGAATAAAAGATAAATAATAACTAATTTCGAGAAAAAAACTATGCACCGACCAAGACTTTCAGAAACCGAGTTTAACCAATATCAGTTAAAAAAGCTAACGGATAAAAGAACTTACAAGTTATTTGTATTTTCCGACCCTCACGGTTGGTTAGCAGACCTTAAATGTTTGCGAGTAATCAATAACATCCTCCAACACAATAAGTTTGATGAAGTCTGTATTAATGGAGATATAGTAGACTTACCTTTTGTTTCTAAACATACCAATAAATTATTTATGGAAGGTATCTTAAACGGCTACAACGAAGTAGAAGAGTTCAAATACACCGAAGAACAAATCCTAAAGCCTTTAAGATTAAGTACTGATGCAAAGATTACTATAAGAACTGGCAATCACGATGAGCGAGTTACAAAGCCATTTTTATTATCCAAAGGGCAACTTGCAAGATTAGCTATTCTTTATAAACATTTTGAAAGTACCAAGTTTGAAGAGATGCTTCATTTGGCTGAAAATGATATGGTTTACGACCCTACGGATGTTTTTAATTACTTTGATATTTTCGATATTACTCACGGTCTATCTTTAACAAAGAATGCAAGTGAGAAGAATATTATTGAGTATTGGGGTTCAGGTTGCACAGGACACTCACACAGATTAGGAATGCGATATATTCGTAATAGGCATAATATTAACGCTTGGTTTGAGGTTGGGTGTACAAGGTTAATGGAAGCAGTAGAATATTTACCAACAGGTAAGATTGCTGATTGGTGTCAAGGCTTCCTGGAAGTTACCTTTAAAATAGATGGCGACAAGGTTTTATTCTTTGCACAACCACACGCTATAATAGATTATAAATGTGTTTATAACGGTGTTTTATATGGAGAATAAGGAAGAAGAAGTTTTCGATATGACTGATGGCGAGATTTTAGAGGAACTAAAATTCTTTGTCTATTTTCTTTTTGAATTAGAAGAGAAATCACTACTTTTATTCCCAAGTTACAAGACCTTAACACAGGCACGATTAATTAAAATGATAGATACCAGGTTAGATTTTTTAGATTATGAACAAGACGAAGAGTGAGATGTTAGTAGAAAGACTGAAAGAATTATACAAAGAAATAGAAATAGTACGAAGAGAATTAATAAACGAAACCAATAAAGAAAAACTAAAAGAGAAACAAAATGAAAACTATCGAAGAAATTAACCACCTTGAGAATTGCGAATGTACAGAAGTTTGCACTAATTGCAGCGTTAAGCATCAATTTAAACCAATCGAATTAACTGGGAATCAAATTGCTGATATTATTACAAAGCCTAAATACTACAAAGTTGAGATTAAAGGTGTGCCTATTGATGTAATTGATATAGCCAACGCTTACAATTTATCCTTTATGAAAGGAAATGCAATTAAGTACATTTTACGAGCAGGTAAGAAGGATGCTTTGGTCCAGGACTTAAAGAAAGCTATTGAATGCCTGCAAAGGGATATTGATTATGAAAGCGGTAAGTAGGATAATTACTTTATTTTGGTTAAATTTGCGAAAGGATAATAATATATCTTTAAATTATGGCAAAGAAATCAAAAGAAATAAGCGAAGACTTAAATATAGAAGTAATAGAGGTTAATCCTTTAACTATATCCGAGTGCTGCAAGGCTGAATACATATCTTCAGGTAGTAAAGTCTATTGCTCAAAATGCAAGGCAGACTGCCGTTTAGAAAGACAAAAGAAACTAATTAAACTATGGAGTCCAAAAGCGTAATAATCCTATTGGTAGTAATTTTACTATCTTCTTCTTGCAAGTCTAAAAAGCTGGTAGAAACTACAAAAGTGGATTCTGTTATAACTATCGTTCAAAAGGTCGAATTAGCTACCGATTCCAGCGATATTGAAACTACTGAAGAAATAGCTTATATTTTTGACACATTAGTAAACCATCAGGTTACACCTTTAGAAGCTATTAGAGGCGATTACAAGTACAAACTCAAGGCAATCCATATAAAGAGACACATCAAGGAGCGTAAACGCTTACAGAGCCTTAAAATCGATAAGAAAGAAAACAAGGCTATAAAGGTGGATAAAACCACGATTCAAGAAGAGAAGCCAAAAGGAAATAACACTTTACTCTATTTATTAGGTATTGGTGTTGTAGTTTACCTAATCCTAAAAAAACTTTAAAAATAATTTCTTTGATTATCAGCAAGTTACGATTTATTTATAGCTTTTTGTAAAATAATGTTTGGTAATTAAATCTTAATTAAGATATTTGAATACCGAAACAAACCAATCGGTCTAAAATTATGAAAACTTTAACAACAAAAACAAGAGAAGAATTACAATTTGCAATTACAACAAATAATGCATTATGTACATCAGTACAATCTATTGAAAGATTGAAAGAATTTCATTTTTCTATTTACAATAAATATTTTTCAGACAAAACTGAAGGTTATGTTTATAACAAAATGAATATTAATGGTACTTGGGCTTGGAGATGGTTTGCTGATGGTAAAGAAGCAGTTGACTATATGAATGGGAAAACAATATCTCAAATTAAATCAAATAGATAAAACCAAAAGGGGTGCAGCATCCTACACTGCATATAAAACTATGTTAAACTTTCAACAAGAACCATCATTTGAGCAAGGCTTAAAAGATGCAATCAACAAGCTAACAAATCAGCTACCAAGTGTACAGAAAGACCCTTATCAGTCAAGACAAGTGTACGCAAGAATCCAAGTTTTTAAACGAGCCTTACAATTATTAGATGATTTACCAAAAACAACAAGCACTACAAATTAAGTCGCTGGGCATAGGGGAGACTATGCAAGTAGACAAACGAGAAGGCAACCGAATTAGAAGCCTATTATCGTATTACAAAA
>Ga0102877_1000308_pt1 | contig 18009 bp, 13 predicted proteins | sample Colrivmeta1548B3_FD_78186 | JGI IMG/M metagenome (GOLD analysis project Ga0102877, IMG submission 78186) | Estuarine microbial communities from the Columbia River estuary - metaG 1548B-3 | ecosystem: Environmental > Aquatic > Marine > Intertidal zone > Estuary | place: USA: Columbia River...
CCCAAAGCAACGGGTTTGCCAGTGACGACGCCCGTCGCTGTGCTACCTTGGTTGATGGAGTAGGTGTCCATCATCCAGGCCATCACGCGTTCATCGGTATTGACATCGGGCGCAGGGATATCTTTGGTTGGGCCGATGATGAGCCCGATCTCACTCGTGTATCGCCGTGTCATGCGCTGTAACTCGCCAGCAGAGAGGTTGCGTGGGTCAACGCGTATGCCGCCTTTGGCCCCGCCAAATGGCAGGTTGACGGCGGCGTTTTTAACCGACATCCAGGCGGACAGCGCCATAACCTCCGACAAAGTCACATCTTGGTGAAAGCGCACGCCGCCCTTTCCAGGACCTCGTGAAATGTTGTGCTGAACACGGTAGCCTTCGAAGTGCGCAATCGTGCCGTTGTCCATATGGATCGGCACATCAACAATCAAAATACGTTTGGGTCGCTTGAGCGTCTCGACCCATCGCGACAGGCTACCCAGGTAGGGGGCGACACGGTCGACTTGTTGCAGGTAAGTGCCCCATGGACCGAGGGCATCGGCTTGCAGGTACGACGAAATAGGGTGGGCGCTGACCAGGCTTTGCGACATTTAAATCTCTCTTGTGAGGTGGGGGTGATCGACTGCCGGAACGATAAGCACCGGCGCTCGTTTTGTCCAAGGCTGGTTTGGACTGAATCCATGCAAAATTTGCATAGAGAGCACTTCGACCTCGTTTTCAACCCACATAATCTGGCGGATGGAAACCAAGTGGCTGGAAGATTTTGTGAGCTTGTCGGAAACGAGAAGCTTCAGTCAGTCGGCAAGGTTGCGTCATGTTACGCAACCGGCGTTCTCGCGTCGTATTCAGGCGCTAGAGGCTTGGGCCGGCGTTAACTTGGTTGACCGTAGCGCATATCCCATGGGGCTGACTGATGCGGGCCGAACCTTTTTGGCGCTCGCAATTGAAATGCTTCGGACGCTACAAACGTCCAAAGCGATGTTGCGTGGTTACGCAACCAACAGTGAGGGTGTGGTTGATTTCGTCGCGCCGCACACGCTTGCACTCACGTTTTTTCCGGGTTGGATCGCGGGATTGCAATCGACGTTTGGTGAGGTCAAGAGTCGGCTCACCGCAATGAATGTGCACGACGCGGCGCTTCGCCTACTCGCAGGTGGTTGTGATTTTTTAGTGGCTTATCACCATCCATCGCAACCCCTGCAATTAGATCCCAGTCGATTCGACATGGTCGTTTTGGGGCAAGAGGTTTTGGCGCCATTTTCCAAATCAAACGCCGATGGCAAGCCGCTCTTTACCCTGCCCGCGACCGCTCGCAAATCGGCACCATATTTGGCCTATGCGCCAGGCGCTTACCTTGGTCATGTGACTGAATTTTTATTAAAGGGAATTCAGGCCCCTATTTACCTGCGACGCGTTTACGAAACAGATATGGCCGAGAGCCTGAAGACGATGGCGCTGGAGGGGCATGGCATTGCGTTCCTACCCATGGGCTCGGTGCGAAGAGAGTTGAGCGAAAACAGACTCGTCGAGGTGCGTTTGCCCAAAGGTCCCTCATTGAGCGTCGAGATGGAGGTACGGGTGTACCGTGAGAAGCAGCAAACGCCCGACGTGACAAACGAAAGGGCGGCCTCGCTGTGGCAACACCTGGTCGCGCAAGCCGCTACTTCGTGCGGGCCGTGACCTCGCGCTCGACCGCCTTACCCAACTCAATCACCGCCAGCGCGTAGTAGCTGCTCCAGTTGTAGCGCGTGATGACGTAGAAGTTGTCGGTGCCAGCCACGAACGTATCCGCGCGTTTACCGGCATTTTCGAGCCGAACGAGTGCCAGCTTTCCGTTGTGTTTCTGACCACGGGTGGTTAAGCGGGCACCCAATTTTTGAAGTTCTGTCGGTGTAAAGCTGGGAACAATGTCTGGCGCCAGAAGCGTTTCAAGCGCCTTTCCAGTTGATTGAACGTTAACCGGGTAGTGCGTGGGCATGCCAGTCTGCCAGCCAAATTGGACAAAGTAATTCGCCACTGAGCCGATGGCATCCGCCGGGCTACCTCTCAGATCAATGCGGCCATCGGTGTCGTGGTCAATGGCGTACTTTTCCCAGCTCGATGGCATGAATTGCGGAAGCCCAAGCGCGCCCGCGTAGCTGCCTTGCCATTCTCTGATGGGGGTCTTGCCATTCAATGCCAAGCGTAAAAAGTAACCCAATTCCTCTTCAAAAAAGGCTGCCCGGGCTGCCGCCTTTGGGTGGGCATCCGGAAAGTCAAAGGCCAATGTGGTGAGTGCATCAAGCGTGGCAAAGCGGCCTGTTTGCTGGCCATAGATGGTCTCAACGCCAATCACCCCGACGATTAACCAAGCGGGCACGCCTGTGGCCGCCTCGGCTTTCTTTAAATCAGCGGCGTGTGCCTTCCAGAAGGCGACACCGGCACGAATACGTTTGGGCTCGACAAAGCGTCCGCGGTAGGTTTTCCAATCTTTTTGGAAGCCTTTGGGCGCGGGGGTCACGTATTTAATGACCCGGTCCAGTCGCTTTGCGTCGGCAATGATGGCTTGGATGCGCTCACTGGGCTCGCCATTTGCCGCCGCCCAGCGCGCGGCAAATGCCATTGCCGCAGGGTGTCCCGCGTAGGTTTGCTCAGTGGCATTGGCGCTGAAGATGACCCCGCACAGCCATGCGCATGCGAACGCCCGGATCATTGCGATGGATAAGCGGTTGACAGGTAGACGTTTCACGCGATTGCCGGTTGGGGATGAACGTTGCGTATGTTAATCGGGGTAGGCTGGTTGCGGGCAGCGTGCTAAGCTTTCCTTAACGATATTTTGATTCCTACTCGTATGTCAATCGCGCTGCCCCATGAGACTGGATTTTTCTCGCACACGGATTGCCGGTTGCATGACATGGGAGGCGATCACCCCGAGTCGCCGGCGCGGTTAGATGCCATTGCAGATCGGGTGCTCGCAAAAGGACTGACTGGCGCGATGACATTTCTAGACGCGCCACTGCTCGACCCCCAGTTACTCACACTGGCCCACGCGCCCGACTATGTCAGCCGGCTCACGCAAACGGCTGAACAGCTTGCCGCGCGCGCGCTTGACGATGCAGAGGCCACCGTTTCGCTTGACCCGGATACCACCATGAATGCGCACAGTTGGCAGGCCGCTTTGCGTGCGGCGGGTGCTGGTGTCGCCGCCGTTGATGCGGTGATAGACGGTCAGTTACAAAACGCGTTCTGTTCGATTCGGCCGCCTGGGCACCATGCGACGCGGGCAGCTGCAATGGGGTTTTGTTTGGTGAGTAACGTGGCGCTTGCGGCTAAATATGCTGTCGAAAAGCGTGGTCTTAAACGCGTTGCGATCGTTGATTTTGATGTCCATCACGGCAATGGCACGGAAGACATCGTCGCGGGTGATGAGCGCATCTTGATGGTGGGGTTCTACCAACACCCGTTTTATCCAAACACCCCATTGACGGGGGCTGTCAATGTCCACAACTCGCCGGTTGCTGCCTACACCGTGGGTGATGCCATTCGAGAAATCGTGACCGACGAGTGGTTGCCTCGGTTGCATGCTTTTAAACCGGAGCTTGTGCTGATTAGCGCTGGCTTTGATGCCCATCGGCTCGATGACCTCGGTCAGATGGGTTTGGTTGAGGCCGATTACGCGTGGATGACCTCTCAATTGATGGCGATTGCAGATCAATACGCTCAGCGACGCCTGGTCAGTTGCTTGGAAGGCGGTTATAACCTCCAAGCCTTGGCCACAAGCGTGGAGGCGCACCTTCGTGTGCTTGCGGGCTTGGATGCCTGATTCAATGGACCGACAACTTTTTCATACCGTTTTCTTTATCAATGATTGCTCTGACCACCGTTTCAACCAACAACCTTTTGTTACCGACGCTTAACGACACCGCCGGTTGGCAACAGTTGTTTTCACACCCGCATTTTGGGTGGGCGATGGTAGCGGTCGCTGCCATTGCTGCCTTTAGTTGGGTGTTTGTGCGCCGTCTGGCCACCGTATTCAGCGCACAGGTGAACGGCATCGATGTCTTGTTTGGCCGGCGAGTCATTGACGGCGTGATGTTCCCGATCGTCTTATTGGTTTTGACGTTCTTTTTGCGCGCAGCGATGGCGCATGGCGGTTATGACACGATCGGGCTGCGTCTGGTATTCCCCTTTATTTTTGCTTTGCTCTCTATCAATGTGTCCGTGAAGGTGTTGGCCTTTGCGTTCCATAAGTCAGCGTGGTTTGCCTCAGTCCGACGCCTGATTGTTTGGGTGGTTTGGGTGCTGGTGGCCGCTTGGTTCAGTGGCATTTTGACGCTGGTGATGGCGGAGCTCGACGAGATGAAGTGGGTGATCGGCGGGCACCAGGTCGCTTTGGGGGATCTGCTCAGCGGCGCTTTAACCGCTTTTGGTCTGGTTGCGGTCGCCTTGTGGCTGTCTGCGGCGGTGGACGCTCGCTTGCTCTCAAATGCGTCTGGCGCAGAGCTGTCCGTGCGAAAGGCGATTAGCAACATCGTTCGGGTGGTGTTTATTTTTGTCGGTCTCATGATGGCGCTCTCCGCCGTTGGCATTGACCTCACGGCACTGTCTGTCTTGGGGGGTGCGTTGGGCGTCGGCATTGGTTTCGGTTTACAGAAGTTGGCGGCTAATTACGTCAGCGGCTTTGTGATCCTGGCGGAGCGGAGCCTGCGTATTGGCGACTTGGTGCGCGTTGACGGCTTTGAGGGGCACATCACGGATATCAAGGCGCGCTACACCGTGATTCAGGCGCCGGGCGGGGAGGAGGCGGTTGTTCCCAATGAGATGCTGTTGATTAACCGTGTTGAAAACCTGTCACTGGCCAACAAGCGGCTGTGGCAGTCGACCAGTGTGACGGTGGGTTACGACAGTGACACCACGAAGGTGATTGCTTTGTTGGAGGGCGCGGCTGCTGGGCAAGCGCGCGTTTTGTTGGATCCCGGTCCACACGCCACTTTGATGAGTTTTGACGCCGACGGCCTCAACTTTCGCCTTGGGTTTTGGATCGATGACCCAGAGAATGGTCGCGCCAACGTTTTGTCAGAGGTGAACATGGCGATCCTCGACGCTTTGCGCGCCAACCAGATCGACATTCCCTACCCACAGCGTGTTGTCCACATGCGCTGAGCGGCCGCGTATTTACCTTTATAATCCTCAAAAAAGTACGATCGTGCTTTTTTAGTTTTTACCACTTGCGTAGATTGACGTTTACGTAAACGTCAGCTTGTTTGGTGTAAAGTTAAGCGACACTAATTTTTTCCATTAAGGAGTTCTCATCATGAAGGTTTTGGTGCCCGTGAAGCGCGTTGTTGACTACAACGTGAAGGTTCGCGTCAAGTCAGACGGTACCGGCGTGGATATCGCGAACGTCAAGATGAGCATGAACCCTTTTGATGAAATCGCGGTAGAGGAGGCGGTGCGTCTGCGCGAAAAAGGCGTTGTTACCGAGGTCATCGCTGTTTCGTGTGGCGTGACGCAGTGCACGGAAACGTTGCGGACGGCCATGGCTATTGGCGCTGATCGCGCTATTTTGGTTGAGACCGACGCCGAGCTTCAGCCGCTGGCCGTGGCGAAAATCCTGAAGGCGCTCGCCGACAAGGAGGCGCCGCACCTGTTCATTATGGGCAAGCAAGCGATTGACGACGACAGCAACCAAACAGGTCAAATGCTTGCCGCGTTGCTTGACTGGCCACAGGCAACCTTCGCCAATAAGGTTGAGGTGTCAGGTGACGTGGTCAATGTCACGCGTGAGGTTGATGGGGGTCTTGAGACCCTCGCGCTCAAGCTGCCCGCGGTGATCACCACCGACCTCCGTCTTAACGAGCCGCGCTACGTCACACTGCCCAACATCATGAAAGCGAAGAAGAAGACGGTTGACACTTTCAAGCCGGAAGATCTGGGTGTCGATGTCGCACCACGCCTCAAGACACTGAAGGTCGTCGAACCCGCCAAGCGCAGCGCAGGTATCAAGGTGCCCGACGTCGCCACCTTGGTCGACAAGTTAAAAAACGAAGCCAAAGTACTTGGTTGATCACACCCACTGAAGTAGGAACATCATGACCGTACTCGTCATTGCTGAACACGACAACGCCAGCGTCAAAGGCGCCACCCTCAACACCGTCACTGCCGCGTTAGCATGCGGTGGAGAGGTTCACGTATTGGTTGCAGGCGCTGCCGCCGGTGCGGCCGCCCAAGCGGCCTCGCAGATCGCTGGTGTGACCAAGGTCTACCACGCCGATGACGCTTGCTTTGCTCACGCGCTGGCCGAAAATGTGGCTGCGCAGGTGCTGTCGATTGCCAGCGGATACACCCACATTTTGTTTGCGGCAACCGCATCGGGCAAGAACATCGCGCCCCGAGTAGCCGCGAAGCTGGATGTTGCGCAGATCTCCGACATCTCTAAGGTGGATAGCCCCGATACCTTTGAGCGCCCCATTTATGCGGGCAACGCAATTGCCACTGTGCAAAGCGCGGACGCTGTGAAAGTGATCACCGTGCGGACGACTGGCTTCGACCCAGCCGCTGCAACCGGCGGCTCAGCGCCAATTGAAGTCATCGCAGCTGTGAGTGGTGATGGCAAGGCATCTTTCGTTGGCAGTGAGATTGCCGCGAACGACCGCCCCGAGCTGACAGCGGCCAAGATCATCGTCTCTGGCGGCCGAGCCTTGGGCAGCGAAGATAAGTTCAATGAGGTCATGATCCCGTTAGCGGACAAGCTCGGTGCCGCGATTGGCGCCAGTCGCGCCGCGGTCGACGCGGGTTATGCACCCAACGATTGGCAGGTGGGACAGACCGGCAAAATTGTCGCGCCTCAGTTGTATGTTGCTGCTGGTATCAGTGGTGCCATCCAACACTTGGCTGGCATGAAGGACAGCAAGGTCATCGTTGCCATAAATAAAGACCCCGAAGCGCCGATTTTTGGCGTTGCTGATTATGGCCTTGAGGCTGACTTGTTTGAGGCCGTGCCAGCGCTCACCAAGGCCCTTTGACCCCACCTGGTTTTCCAATCGTTAACGGAGAAGTGTCGTGACCTACAAAGCCCCAACGCAAGACATGTTGTTCAATATTCGCCACATCGCGAACATTGATGCGATCGCCGCCATGCCTGCTTATGTCGATGCTGGTTTCGATACAGCGCAAGCCGTGCTTGAGGAGTGCGCCAAGTTCAACGAATCAGTGGTGGCACCGTTGAATTGGGCGGGGGATCAAAACCCCAGTCACTGGGATAATTTCTCCGTCAAAACGACACCCGGCTTCAAAGAGGCGTTCGCGCAATACGGTCAAGGCGGATGGCAAGGTTTGCAGCACCCGCCTGAGTACGGTGGCCAAGGGTTGCCAAAAACCATCGGCGCTGCCTGTGGTGAGATGTTGAATGCGGCGAACCTGAGCTTCGCGTTGTGTCCTTTGTTGACGGACGGTGCCATTGAGGCCTTGATCACGGCAGCCAGCGATGACTTGAAGGATCGTTACCTCGGTAAGCTCATCAGTGGTGAGTGGACGGGCACCATGAATCTGACCGAGCCACAAGCGGGCTCTGACTTGGCTTTGGTGCGTACAAAGGCGACGCCGCAAGCCGATGGCACTTACCGCATCGCTGGGACAAAAATTTACATCACCTATGGCGAGCATGACATGGCCGAGAACATCGTGCATCTCGTTCTGGCGCGGGTTGAGGGTGCCCCAGCCGGTGTGAAGGGCATCAGCCTGTTTGTCGTTCCCAAGGTGTTGGTCAATGCAGACGGTGGTCTGGGTGCGCGTAATGACGTTCAGTGCGTGAGTATCGAGCACAAGCTGGGTATCAAAGCGAGCCCCACTGCAGTCTTGCAGTTTGGGGATTACGGGGGGGCGATCGGGTACTTGGTTGGTGAGGAAAATCGCGGCCTCGAGTACATGTTCATCATGATGAATGCCGCGCGTTACGCCGTGGGCGTTCAAGGCATTGCGATCGCGGATCGGGCTTACCAAAAGGCGGTCACTTACGCGCGTGAGCGGGTGCAGAGTCGCCCGGTTGACGGCTCGATGAACCAATCAGCGCCGATCATTCACCACCCTGATGTGAAGCGCATGTTGATGACGATGCGCGCCTACACGGAGGGTTGTCGTGCACTTGCCACCGCGGCGGCGGCGGCTTTCGATGCCGCGCACCACCACCCCGACGAGGCCAGCCGCAAGGCGAACAAGACCTTCTACGAGTTCATGGTGCCGTTGGTCAAGGGCTTCAGCACAGAGATGAGCCTGGAGGTCACCAGCCTCGGCGTGCAAGTGCATGGTGGCATGGGTTTCATTGAGGAAACAGGGGCAGCGCAGTATTACCGTGATGCCAAAATCCTGACCATATACGAGGGCACCACAGCCATTCAGGCCAATGACCTCGTGGGTCGCAAGACGGCGCGTGATGGTGCGCAGTATGCCTTGGCGTTAGCGGCTCAAATCGCAGAGACTGAAGCGGCGTTGCTGGCCAGCGGCACGGACGATGCGGCTGTGATGGCTGATGCGCTCAAGCAGGCACGTTTGGCGTTCGAGGCGTCAGCTCAATTTATCGCGTCAAACGCAAGCACCGATCCCAATGCCGCCTTCGCGGGCAGTGTCCCTTACCTCATGTTGACCGGAATGGTGATGGCGGGCTGGCAGATGGCGCGCGCATTGTTGGTGGCGCAGGGGCCTGTGGACCCAGATTTTGGTGCCAACTTCATGGCAGCGAAGCGCGTGACATGTCGCTTTTATGCCGAGCACATTCTTCGGAAAGTACCCGGTATGCGCGACAGCATCGTGTCAGGGGCGAGCAGCGTCAATGGGATGGCGCTCGAAGCGTTCTAACTTCTTTTTAAGCGCCATCGGCGCATCACTAAGGTTCAAGGCATGGTTGCACGATCACTACCCGGCGCGCTCGCTCGCGTTCCCTTCCCGGTTATCGGGTCACCACTGTTCATCATCAGTAACCCCCATTTGGTGATTGCGCAATGCAAAGCGGGTATTGTTGGATCAATGCCTGCCTTGAACGCGCGTCCGAAAGAGCAACTTGACGACTGGTTGGCGGAGATCACAGAGACGCTTGCGGCTTACGACAAAGCGAATCCCGATGCGCCATCAGCGCCGTTTGCAATCAATCAAATCGTGCATAAAAGTAATGACCGCCTTGAACACGACATGGCGATGTGCGTGAAGTACAAGGTACCCATCATCATTACCAGTCTGGGTGCGCGAGAAGAGATTAACCAAGCCGCTCACAGCTACGGTGGGGTGGTGTTGCACGACATCATCAACAACCAATTCGCACAAAAAGCGATCCAAAAAGGCGCGGATGGTTTAATTGCAGTCGCCGCTGGCGCTGGCGGCCATGCCGGCGTCAAGAGTCCGTTTGCCTTGATTCAGGAGATCCGCGCTTGGTTCGACGGCCCGGTTGCCCTCAGTGGTTCAATCGCGACGGGTGGCGCCGTCTTGGCGGCACAAGCCATGGGTGCGGACTTCGGCTACATCGGTTCAGCGTTTATCGCCACCGAGGAGGCGCGTGCGGTTCCGGAATACAAGCAAGCGATCGTTGAGAGCAACAGCGACGACATCGTCTACAGCAACTTGTTCACAGGCGTGCACGGCAATTACTTGGCACCCAGTATTCGAAATGCGGGGCTGGACCCTGACAACTTGCCGGTGAGTGATCCCTCAAAGATGAATTTTTCCAGCGATGCGACCAAAGCGTGGAAAGATATTTGGGGTTGCGGGCAGGGTATCGGTGCCATCCAACAGATTCAGCCAGCCGGTGAGCTGGTGGCCCAACTCAAGCGCGAGTACGCTGAGGCGCGCGCGCGCCTATTGGGCTGATTGGCTGTTGCGCAAGGCCTCGAGCAGGCGTTGGCCCGCTCGACCATTGACAGGGTGACCCAGCCGGGCTTGCTCCAACTCGATGGCGGCGCGTGATCGGCTGCCCAGTGCGCCGTCTACCACGCCGATATCATGACCACGCCGCAGCAGGTGGGTTTGGATTTCCCGTTTCTCAGCACGTGATAACCCAGGGTCATCGGTTGGCCAAGGGGTTTGGAACAAAGCGGCGCCACGGAATCGGTCAGACAGATGTGCGATGGCGAGGCCATAACTCTCTGATGCGTTGTAGCTGTAGATGGCCTTGAAGTTGTTCAGCAATAAAAAAGCAGGTCCGGTCGGACCAGCGGGCAACAAAAGGGCTGCGTCGGTGTTTGCCGTGATGTTGCCGGCGATGAGCGGGCGGCCGTCGACACGCCGAATCCCCTGCGCAACCCAGTAGCTCATGTCCTTGGGTGAGCGGCGTCCCACGACGGCGGGCTCTGTCGCGTTGCGAAGGGCCACTTCGAATCCCCAGACCTCCCCCGGACGCCAGCCGGCTTTCTGAAGAAAGTGTGCCGTTGAGGCAAGGGCATCGATGGCGTTGGTAATCAGGTTACGCTTGCCGTCGTTATCGCCATCTCGCGCCAAACGGAGAAACGTGGTTGGCATGAATTGCGTTTGCCCGAAGGCACCCGCCCACGAGCCTTTAAATAGGTCACGCTCGAAGTCACCACTCTCTAAGATTTTGATGGCGGCAACCAATTCCTTGGAGAAGAAGCTCTGGCGGCGCCCCATGCAACTCAGGGTCGCCAGTGACTCGACGATATCCCGGCCGCCGGTATTTTGGCCGTAGTTGCTCTCAACACCCCAAACCGCGACGATCGTTTCGGGATCAACACCGTAGGTTCGACTGATCTGTTCAAGCGCGGCTTTGTATTGGATCAGCATGACCTGACCGTCGCGAACGCGCTCCTCGTCGACCAAGCTGGCGAGGTAATCCCAAATCGGTAATTTGAATTCGGGTTGGTAATTCAACTTCTCGAGCAACTCAGGTTTGGCCTGAACCGTCGAGAGGGTCGCATCAAAAAAATCACCGGTGACACCAGCTTCGATCGCCTGTGTCCGGAGTTTCGTTACGCAGTCGGCAGGCAACGGGACATCGTCAACGGCCCATCCGAGCGTTGGGATGAGAGTGAACAAGCCGATTGCGAGCCGTTTTTTCATGCGCTAACTTTCATAGGGTTAGCCGAAGAACGCTTTCGCTTTCTCGAACCAACCACCGCCGTTGGGGCTGTGTTTGTCACGGTTTTTTTTGAAGGACTCGTCCAGCTCTTTCAAGAGCTTGCGCTGATGCTCCGTCAGCTTGACCGGTGTTTCCACAGCGACGTGGCAATATAAATCGCCTGCAACAGATGATCGCACGCCTTTGATACCCTTGCCCCGAAGGCGGAAAGTCTTACCGTGTTGCGTGCCGTCTGGGATCTCAATGGTCGCCTTGCCTCCCAATGTTGGGACGTCAATTTCACCACCGAGGGCTGCGGTTGCCATGTTCACCGGCACCTGGCAATGCAGGTCATCGCCATCACGCTCGAAAATATCGTGCTTGCGCAAACGAATTTCGATGAACAAGTCACCCGGGGGGCCCCCGTTCTGACCGGGTTCGCCGTTACCTGTGCTGCGAATCCGCATGCCATCGTCGATACCCGCTGGAATCTTAATCTCAAGCGTCTTGTTGGTTTTGTTTTTACCTTGACCATGACAGGTCCCGCAAGGGTCCGCAATGATCTTGCCCTTGCCATGACAGTGCGGGCATGTTTGCTGAACGCTGAAGAAACCCTGGCGCATCTGCACTTGGCCTGAGCCATGACAAGTCGTGCAGGTTTTGGCCTGCGTGCCAGGCTTGGCGCCAGTTCCATCACACGCGTTACAGTCATCCCACGAGGGAATCCGAATCTGCGAATCTTTGCCTGCGGCAGCCTCTTCGAGGCTGATCTCCATGGCATACGACAGGTCGTTGCCGCGATAAACCTGACGACCACCGCCGCGCCGTTGGCCACCGCCAAAAATATCGCCAAAAATATCGCCGAATGCATCCCCAAATCCGCCGGGACCACCGGGGCCGCCGCGCATGTTTGGATCTACACCCGCATGGCCGTACTGGTCGTACGCACCGCGCTTCTCGGGGTCGGAGAGCATTTCGTAGGCTTCCTTGACCTCTTTGAATTTCCCCTCAGCTGTGGCGTCACCCTGATTCCGGTCGGGGTGGTACTTCATGGCCAGCTTGCGATAGGCTTTCTTTATCTCGTCGTCGCTGGCGTTTTTGGGAACTCCAAGAACTTCGTAAAAATCTTTTTTTGCCATGGTCAAGTGTGCGCAATGCGTTCAGTTTGCAGTGTCAAAGCTGCGTCGATTAATGTGTGTGTCTTTAAAGCCAATCGCCGCCCAAGCGACAAGCACTTGTGCGGCGTTGGCGGGCGAGCGATGGCACGCCCGTTGGCTTCCAAAACGCGCCGTTAGTCTTTCTTCACTTCTTTGACTTCCGCATCAACGATGTCGTCGTCAGAGCCCTTGCTCGATTCTGCAGACTGCCCGGCTGAGGCTTGCTCGGCTTGCATGTCCGCATACATCTTCTCGCCCAGCTTTTGACTGGCCGTCATGAGCGCCGTTGTTTTGGCCTCAATGTCTTCCTTGTCGTCGCCCTTCAGGGCTTCTTCAAGGGCTTTGGAGGCATCTTCAATGGCAGATTTCTCGGCGTCATCGAGCTTGTCACCGTGCTCGGTCAAGCTTTTCTTGACGCTGTTAATCATGGCCTCCGCCTGGTTACGGGCTTGGACCATTTCAACCTTTTTCTTGTCCTCGTCCGCGTTCAGTTCGGCGTCCTTAACCATTTTTTCGATCTCTTCATCAGACAAACCAGAGTTGGCCTTGATCGTGATCTTGTTTTCTTTTCCGGTCCCTTTGTCTTTGGCGCCAACGTGAAGAATACCGTTCGCGTCGATATCGAAAGTCACTTCAATTTGTGGCGTACCGCGTGGTGCTGGCGGAATACCCTCAAGGTTGAATTCACCCAGCATTTTGTTACCCGATGCGATTTCGCGCTCACCCTGGTAGACCTTGATCGTCACAGCAGGCTGGTTGTCATCAGCGGTCGAGAACACTTGGCTGAACTTGGTTGGGATCGTTGTGTTCTTGCTGATCATCTTACTCATCACCCCTCCCATGGTCTCGATGCCAAGAGAGAGTGGGGTGACGTCAAGCAACAAAACGTCTGTGCGATCACCAGACAAAACCTGGCCCTGAATCGCTGCACCAACGGCAACCGCTTCGTCAGGGTTGACGTCACGGCGTGGGTCCTGACCGAAGTAGGCTTTCACCTTTTCTTGGACCTTTGGCATGCGGGTCATGCCGCCAACCAAGATCACGTCGTTGATATCGCTGACGCTGATGCCAGCATCCTTGATCGCTGTGCGGCAAGGTGCGATGGTGCGCTCGATCAACTCGTCCACCAAACTCTCGAGTTTGGCGCGTGTCATTTTGATGTTCAGGTGCTTGGGGCCTGACGCATCAGCTGTGATGTATGGCAAGTTGATGTCGGTTTGTGCGCTGTTAGACAGCTCGATCTTCGCTTTTTCAGCGGCTTCCTTCAGGCGTTGCAACGCCAGCACGTCTTTGCTCAGGTCAACGCCTTGTTCCTTCTTGAACTCAGCGATGATGAAGTCAATGATGCGCTGGTCGAAGTCTTCACCACCAAGGAACGTGTCACCGTTTGTGGACAACACTTCAAATTGCTTTTCACCGTCGACGTCAGCGATCTCAATGATTGAGACGTCGAACGTGCCGCCGCCCAAGTCATAAACAGCGATCTTGCGGTCACCCTTCGACTGCTTGTCCAAGCCGAAAGCCAATGCCGCCGCTGTGGGCTCGTTGATGATGCGCTTGACATCCAAACCTGCGATGCGACCCGCATCTTTGGTGGCTTGGCGCTGCGCGTCGTTGAAGTAGGCAGGCACGGTGATGACGGCTTCAGTGACTTCTTCGCCCAGGTAGTCCTCGGCGGTCTTCTTCATTTTGCGCAAAATCTCGGCGCTCACCTGGGGTGGTGCGAGTTTGTTGCCGCGGATCTCCACCCATGCATCGCCGTTGTCGGCTTTTGCAATTTTGTAGGGCATCAAGTCGATGTCTTTTTGGACTTCTTTTTCGGCAAATTTACGGCCGATCAGACGCTTGACAGCGTAGATGGTGTTCGCTGGGTTGGTTACCGCCTGGCGTTTGGCTGGTGCACCAACCAAAATTTCGCCATCTTCTTGGTAAGCGATGACGGAGGGGGTTGTGCGCGCGCCTTCGCTGTTCTCGATGACGCGTGTGGTGTTGCCTTCCATAACGGATACGCAGCTGTTGGTGGTACCTAAGTCAATACCGATGATTCTTCCCATGATGAACTCCTGGCGCTTTTCGCGTGAAACGGGTTGTTTGTAAAAAAGATGAAATTTAGGTAGGTCTTTTGAGGGGTTTTTCAAGCCCCAGAAGCCAAAATATTTACTTCGGTGCCGTGACCGTCACAAGGGCAGGGCGCAAGACGCGGTCCGCGATCATGTAGCCCTTTTGTAAGACGGTGACAACGGTGTTGGGATCTTGCGCTGCGGGCACCACGCTGATGGCTTGGTGCTGATGCGGGTTGAATTTTTCACCGCTGTTTGGGTTGATTTGCGTGACCTTGTTGCGCTCAAGCGCGCTCAACAGTTGCTTTTGAGTCGCTTCCACGCCTTCTCGCATCTGCTCCAGCGTTGCTTGCTCAACCATGAGCGCTGCCTCTAGGCTGTCAATGACGGGTAGAAGCCCCTCGGCAAAGCCTTCGACGGCAAATTTTCTAGCCTTTTGGACCTCTTCGTCGGCGCGTCGACGTGCATTCTCAACATCGGCTTTGGCGCGCAAGAAAGAGTCGTGTGCCTCGTTGAGTTGCGCTTGCAGCGATTCGATGGTGACGACAGGTTCTTCTGGCGTCTCAGCGCCCGCGTTGGCCGCTTGGGCTGCGGCCAAAACGTCTTGGGTCGATGGTTCGTTGACAGGGGCCTGCGCTTGTGCCGCTTCGGCGTCGTTTTGTGGCTGCTGGTTGGTTGAATCTGACATCGTGGTGGTACCGGGAACGGGTTCGGTTGGTGTGGCTGAGCGGGGTCGCAAAGCCGGCTACTTTTCCTAGATTGGGACGGCCTGCGACTTTTCAAGGGCAAAAAAACGCCCCCATTTCGGGGGCGTTTGTCTGCAGGCTTGATGCTTTTGGATTACTGCGATTCCATGAAGCTGCGCAGTTTGTCGCTGCGGCTCGGGTGCTTGAGCTTTCGGACGGCCTTAGATTCAATTTGGCGGATGCGCTCGCGCGTGACGTCAAACTGTTTCCCAACTTCCTCCAGCGTGTGGTCGGTCGACATCTCGATACCAAACCGCATGCGCAAAACCTTCGCCTCGCGGGGGGTGAGGCTGTCCAGAATTTCCTTCACCACGTCGCGCAGGCCAGCCTGCATCGCCGCTTCCAGCGGTGCGGTGTTTGCCGTGTCCTCGATGAAGTCGCCCAAATGGGAGTCGTCATCGTCACCAATGGGTGTTTCCATGGAGATGGGCTCTTTCGCGATCTTCATGATCTTGCGAATCTTGTCCTCTGGAATCTCCATCTTCTCGGCCAACACGCTGGCATCGGGTTCGAAGCCGAATTCCTGAAGGTGCTGACGACTGATTCGATTCATTTTGTTAATCGTCTCGATCATATGAACGGGGATACGAATGGTCCGAGCCTGATCCGCGATTGATCGCGTGATAGCCTGGCGAATCCACCACGTTGCATAAGTCGAGAATTTGTAACCGCGACGGTATTCGAACTTATCGACCGCCTTCATCAGGCCAATATTGCCTTCTTGAATCAGGTCCAAAAACTGCAAACCGCGGTTGGTGTATTTCTTTGCGATTGAGATCACCAAACGCAAGTTAGCCTCGATCATTTCGCGTTTGGCGCTGCGTGAGTTGGTCTCACCCTGAATCATTCGCTTGTGGATGCTCTTCAGCTGGTCGAGCGGCACCACGACGCTGGCCTGCAAGGCCGCGAGATCGTTCTGGATTTCTTGCACGGGCGGAATATTCCGCTCCATGATGGTGCTCCATGGCTTCCCTGCAGCCGCTTCCTTTTCAATCCACTTGGTGTTGAGCAGGTTAGCTGGGAATTCTTTGATGAATCGCTCCTGCGGCATACCGCACTTGTCAACCAAGATACGGCGCAACTCGCGTTCCTTCTTGCGAACGGTCTCGACCTGGTCGCGAACCATGTTGCTCAGTTTGTCGATGGTCTTCGCTGTGAAGCGGATGGTCATCAACTGCTCGGTGATGGCTTTCTGCGCTTTCAGGTAGTTGGGCGAACCCCAACCGTCCTTGTCGTAAGCCTTACGCAGCTTGTCGAAGTGGACAGCCATGTTATCGAAGCGGGTGAGGGCTTCGTTCTTGAGCTTTTCGAGGAGCTTGGTGAGCGACTTAGAGCCTCCCTTGCCGTCGTCATCGTCATACTCCTCATCGAAGTCTTCTTCGGCAACGTAATCGTCGTTTTCGTCGGCATCTGAAAAGCCGTCAACAACCGTTGAGATCACCACTTTGTCTTGGCGGATTTCCTCCACCATCTCAAAGATCGCCGCAATGGTTGCAGGTGACTCCGAGATTGACTCAACCATGTCGGTCAAGCCTTGCTCAATGCGTTTGGCGATTTCGATCTCGCCTTCGCGCGTCAGCAATTCAACGGTACCCATTTCGCGCATGTACATGCGAACGGGGTCGGTTGTCCGGCCAAACTCGCTGTCCACCGTGGATAGGGCTGCTTCCGCTTCCTCCTCAGCCTCTTCCTCACTGGTCGCTGTACCGCTGGTGTTGTTCAACAGCAGCGTTTCCGCGTCGGGCGTTTGTTCGTAAACGGCCACGCCCATGTCGTTGAGCAATGAGACCACCACCTCCAACGTCTCGGCTTCAACCAGCTTGTCGGGCAAGTGATCGTTGATTTCACCGTGCGTGAGGTAACCCCGCGTCTTACCCAGTTTCATCAAGGCCTTGAGGTGCGCGCGACGGGTGAGCGTCTCTTCCTCGGAGAGGACGGTGTCATCCAGTCCGAATTCCTTGGCAAGCGCGCGTTCTTTCGCCTTGCTGATTTTCATTCGCAAGGGTTTGACTTTTTCGACTGGCTTGTCGCTCGCGGTCTCGGTTTCGGTTTCCGCTTCGGCCTCTACATCATTGATGTCGTCTTCGATGTCTGACAGGTCGATATCGTCATCGTCAGATGACTTGCGGCCTTTCGCCGTTTTGCTTGGCTTGGCGGCTTTGGCGGTGCTCTTTTTGGCAGCTGGTTTTTTGGCTTCTGCAGGTGCTTTCGCAGCCTTCTTCGTCGCGGCGGCTTTGACAACCTTCTCGCTGGGGGATTCGTTTTTAACGGCTGTTTTTTTCGCTGTCACAGGTTTGGCTTTCGGGGCGGTTTTTGCGCTCGGAGCTGTCGCCTTGCTAGCAGTCGTTTTTGCCGGCTTCGCGGCTGCCTTCGCTACCGCTTTTACAGCCGGCTTTGCAACCGGCTTAGCAACCGGTTTTGCGACCGGTTTTGCGACCGGTTTTTTGGCGGGCTTGCCCGTGCTTTTTGATGCAGGTTTGGCGGCGCTTTTCGCAGGCGTTTTGGACTTACTAGCTGGCATGACAGTGATCTCCTATACGCGGTTTGGCGCGCAAATATGCACGCCAACACGGAGTGATGGAATTGCCTGATGGCACAATTTTGGGAACGCTTTGCAAACTGGTTGGGCGATCATTTGGGATGCAGTCCTTGCGATGTGGGGGGCTGGGCGCATTGCCCGCCGACCCGTTATCGGGGGCGGTGCCTGGTTTCGGAGGTGCTGCTGTCGCGTTTGCTTTAAGGATTCGGATTATACCAAAGCGGCTTGGTAAGTCTTTGAGTGAGTTAGGGAAAATTAACCTGACTGCTCGGCAGCTTGCAGGGCGATGCGGCGGGCCTGCAAGGCCTTGTAGCGTCCCGTTTCACCAGACGCGATGGCCACGCCTTCCTCAGCTTTGAGGTGTTCAATGAGCAGGCGTCGCATCAGCTGCTGAAGCTCGGCCTGGGTCTCTGACTCATTTTCACTGCCAAGCGTGTCTGACTGCGCAACCAAACGCACGGCGTGCCCAGCGAAC
>Ga0102877_1000312_pt1 | contig 17861 bp, 20 predicted proteins | sample Colrivmeta1548B3_FD_78186 | JGI IMG/M metagenome (GOLD analysis project Ga0102877, IMG submission 78186) | Estuarine microbial communities from the Columbia River estuary - metaG 1548B-3 | ecosystem: Environmental > Aquatic > Marine > Intertidal zone > Estuary | place: USA: Columbia River...
CCGGTCACGTTAGTGCCTGTGACGTTAGTCCCCGTAACATTAGTTCCGGTGACGTTAGTGCCTGTGACGTTAGTCCCCGTAACATTAGTTCCGGTGACGTTAGTGCTGGTGGTCCCAGCCCCAAACTGAGCGTTATAATCGGACTCGCTCAACGTGCGGCCATCATCGTCTCTATAGACGACCTGGCCTTCTTCATTAGTGGTCTGACGATACGAATTTGCTCCGGCGCCAGCGGTTCCACTACCAAACACACCCGGCCCAAGGACATCCTGAACACCGGGGTTGACGGCCGTCAGGCCAGCCGTCGTCGTCTGCACGCTGCCGGGGTTCGTAAGGTACGCGCCAAGGGCGTCCTGCGCCGCCTTTGCGTCCGCCGCAGCGGTTGCCGCAGCAGCGGCGTCCTCTGCCGCCTTTGCTTCCTGCTCTTTGGTCGAGATGTCTTTAATCTCGTTAAGCTTATCAAAGAGTTCTTGGTCGCTAATGATCTCGACGTTTGGATCAGTTTTTGTGTCAACAGTAGGGCCAATGGCAGTTGCTGTTGTCGCGGTGCCCTTAGGCCCTCCGACCGTTAAGGAACTCAGGGCTTCAGCTAACGTCAGGTTTCCCGCAAGGACTGACTCCCGCAAGTCCGCAGGGAAGCTGTTCAGGGTTTCAAGCTGCATATTAGATAGAACCCCAGGGACGTCAGCCTTGGCCTCTTCCTGCAATTCAACGAAGAAGTCATTGATCTCGCTCTGGGTGTATCCCAAGTTAGCAAAGGCTGCGGCAAGATCGCCGTATTCACTGCCTGGTGCGTTAGTCCCGTAAACGCCATTAAGGCCAAAATTCCCCGCAGCGGTCTGACCAAGGGCGGCGATGTTTTGGTTTGTTACGTTAGTATTCTGGTTAAAGGCGGCCGTCGCCGAACGCAAATCGCCAAGAACCTGCGATGCCCGGTTAGGGTCGTCGACAAGGGCTTTCAGGTCTTCCGGGCTATACCCAATGATGCCCGCCTTCTGCATTTCTTGCAGGATGCTGTAACTTAGCGGCGCGTTCGGGTCCGCTCGCTCTGCATACTTTGCTTCTTTGGCTTTTTCATCAGGAAGATCCGCATCCTCATCATCGTCATCTTCCTCGTCGTCGTTCTCAACGTCGCTATCAACGTCGCCGTAGTCGCTGTTATTGTCGCTGTCATCACCCCAGCCGCCACCCCAATTGCCGTCGTTGCCGTCGTTGCCACCGTCGCCACCGTCACCACCGTCGCCGCCATCACCCCCGCCACCGTCGCCCCCACCGCCATCGCCCCCACCGCCGTCATCAAACGACATGATGCCCGTCGCCGGGTTCATGCGGCCCGATCCGCCGAGCTGCTTCAGGATCATCGCCTCCTTGGGCGTGATCTGTGCCAGCACCTTGTCCTGGTTGATGCCGAGGCTCGACAGTTTCTTCAAGATCTCGCGGATCTCGTGCGGGCTATACGTCTTGTTGCCAGCCTTGACGGGCTGGGCGGGCAGGCCGATACGGCTGGCGGGTTGCGCGTTTGTCATGGTGGAACCTCTCTCAGCCAGTTATAAACTGATTTTTGAGGGCTTGCCTCAAATCTCCCATCAGTTTCTCGCCTTTCATGCGCTTTATGTCACCCGTCAGGCTGCTGAGGATCGGCATCGCCTTCGGATTGCGCCGAAGGTTTGCACTGAGCTCGACCACGCTCTTGTTGAGGATGCTGTTTGCATATGTGGACGCCTGTTCGCGCGTCAGCGCGGGCGTCTTCTGCCGGATGAGGGCAGCAAGCTGAGGCTTGTAGATGTCGTGCTCTTCCGCAACCTTGCGAAGAGCGAAGATCGCGTCAATTAGCGAGCCGGTCTGCCGCCCTTGGGGGTCTGCTGCTTGCCCGCCCCGCCGGCGATGAAGAACCGCTCCGCCGACTGACCTTTTGAGTACGCCTTCGCCTCGATCTGCTGCTTGACCGCTTTCGCGGCTTTGCTTTCCGGCCCAAGATGCTCGACGATCTCCTGGTAGACTTCCTGCAATGACGGCATCGTAGTCCCCCTTGAACGCGACCTGCGTGTCATATTCAACATAGCGCGCTGTTGAAACGCCGTCAAATTCTGCGATCTGATTTAACGCCTCGTACATCTTTTTCTTTGCGGCCCCGAGGCCTTCAACCCCGTTGCCAAACTCGGGGATATATTGCATGCGAATGCCGACGTATTCCCCAACATTTTCGCCCCCGGCCGCGCGATTTTTCGCACGGAAATCAGTAACGAAGGTGAACCCCGCGTCCACACCCAACTGGTTTATAGTCTTCGTCAAGCTGTCTACGATGTCTGGGCCGACCTTCTTGGTGAAGTACACTTCGACACCAGGGTTCGCGTTCGGAACCGTTCCGGGCTCGACGACCTCAGACAAGAATGTGCTGTCTTGGTTCTTCGCACGCGCTTCCTCGACCATCTTCCTAAACGTCGGGTTCGGGTCAAAGTTCTGTCGCGTCACAAATTCAAGGTCAAACGCTGTCTCGTCAAAGATGTTGCCTTGAGGGTCAATGTACCGGCCTTGGCTGGGCGTAGCCTTGTACATGATGACGTTTGGATTTTTGTACAAATCCTCAGCCACAGCCCTGCTACCTGCCAACATGCTGTCAGGGGTCGGCTTGATGTCTGGACGCTCTTGCGAGAGACCGCCAGTGAACCTGCGGGCGATCGCCTGCATCTCTTCCAGCGTAGCGCGGGCTTGCGCCGGGCCTGTTTTCGACCGCTCCTCAAGAACGGAAAGACGCCCTTCTTTGGTCGCAAACGATTTCTCAAGGTTGCCAGCCTGCCGCACCTTGCCGAGCAGGTCGGCGGCAGCTTTCGTCGCTGCGTCCTTGTCGAGCCCTTGGCTCTCCATGAATGAGTTGCGGCGCCCGGCAGGCGTCATGTCGAGGATCCACTTGTTCTCCTCGTAGAAGTCGTTGGCGGTCTCGCGGGCCTTGATCGTCTTCTTGTCCGCGAGCTCCTTCTCCAGCTTGTTGCGCTCAGTGAACGTCGGGTCGGTCTCAGCCTGCTTCCGCGTCTCTTTCAACAATTCGCGATCGGAGACGCCCGCGAAGTTAGCCTCCAGCTCCATCGATCCGCCTTCGCCCGCCTTGGTCGTGTAGCCCTTCTTGCCCCACGTCTCCTTCTCCAAGAACCATGCGATAGCTTGCAGGTCATCATCGCCAAGGTCAGCAAACCGAGGATCTTCGTCCCGTAGCCTCTTTGCGGCCTTCTGGAAGACCTCTTGACCGAACCCGAACTCGCCACCAACGCCAATGCCGGACGGCAGAGGACCAGCAAGGACGCCGCCGCTGACACCGCTCTCAGCGCCAGGCACGATGCGCCCGCGCCCAGACAGGCGCCGCAACAGGCGCGCAGCCCACAGGTCGATGGTGGCCTTGTCGGAGTAGCCGATCAAATTGCCGGTGAAGTTAGGCGTCTTCGGGGCGTCGCCAACCTTGCGCTCGCGGAACTTGTCCAGTAGCGCCATCATGGTCTGCGGCGAGTTTGCGTTGAACAGCGTCTTGCCGTCAGCCTTGGTGATCAGCGGGAAGTCACCTTCCTGCGCTTTGCGGAACGCAATCTCTTTGGCGCGCTTCTCAATCTGCTTGAAGCCCTTAACACCCTCATTGGTGGCCTGCTCAATGGCGTCCGGCATTGCGGCACGAACGTCTTCAAGGTGGCGATTGATGTAACCAGTGCCGCCCTTGGCGCCAGCGCTGCCCATCTCACCGCCTGCGTCGGTCCAGTCTTGCAGCTTGGTGAGCGCACGATCGTAGGCGCCCCTAGAGAACTGCGACAGCACTTCAATGGTGTTATCCCAGTTCTGCCGAACGCCAGTCTGCGCGCTGGTCGTGCCGAGCACGTCGGCCATGACGTCGGCAAACCCGCCGTACTCTTGGCGCAGGCGGTCACGCATGGTTGCATACCAACTGCGGGCGGCCATGATGACTGAGGCGTTCTTGTCTCCCGCGTCAGACCTGTTGGCGACGTCCTTGACCTCCTTTACAAGGTTGTCGGCCATCGTGTCGATGTGCTTGGGATCCCAGTCGGTATCGCCGACGCGACCCTGCTCGCCCTTCTTCTGATTGAACGAATAAGGCTGCTCACGCAGCTTCAGCTCCGGCATCCCGTTGTCGTCAACCTTGATCTTGCCCGACGGATCCTTCTCAAACCCGACGACTTCAAAAGGCTCCCAGCCCTTAGATGTTGGATACTTGCGGAGCTTCTCGCGGACAGCTGCTTCAACCTTTGCGGGTGGGATGTCCGTCCCCTCAGCCAACCTAGACACGGTTTCCTTTTGCTCCGCCGTCAGGCGGCCGGCGCCCTTCTCCCGTGCTTCTCTCTCAAGGCGGGTGAACTGGAGATCTTCATTGCCGCCGGTGATTGGCTGGCTGTCCCTGGCCTCAGCCCCGACCGTGTCGGGGTTGTGCGGGCGGTCAGCCTTCTTCGTGATCTCAGCGGCGCGCTCGATCTCGCTTGCGTTCTCGGCGAGCTTGGCGGCGTCTGTCGCGGCGTCCGTACCCTGACGCACGGAAACCTCGGCCCCTTCCGTGCCTACCTTCGCACCACGACGCACGGGGCCGGAGCCAAGCACCACGCCGGAGCCCTTAACCGCCGGAGCGACGCCGCTCATCAAGTTACCGGCCATTTCAACGAACCCCGGCATAGCGAGGCGAGCTTCACCATCACCGCTAACCATCGGCAAGCCAAAAGAGCGGCGCAGGAACTTCAGGCGATTGCCTTCAGCGTCCACGGGGTATGAACCTAACTCATCAGCCTTAACGTCCACCGCGCGATCCGGCAGCGCCAAACCAGACAGGTCCATGGCTGCGCGAGCCTGCTCGCTCATGCGCGCCTCAAGCAACTCACGCGGCGACGGATTAGGATCGGCGGTAACGTAGTCAGAAATCCCTTTGCCCATGCGCGACAACGCACCACCGATGCCAGTCCCAACGCGGGACTGTGGCTGCATAGCAGGGCGAGCCTCCGGCTCAATGCTGAACCCATCCATCGGGTCTGAGCTAGGCATCACCGGCCCGCCGTCGGCGAACGCGCGCTGGAACTGCATTCCGACATTTACGTCCTTGCGTGCAGGATTGTACTGGCCATAGGCGTTGAGGCCATCGCGCCCGACGGTGGCGCCATACGACCGACCGCCGGGGCCTTGCGACGCCTGCGCGGCGAAGTAGGTGTCGGCGTCGAACGGCCTGCCGCCGACGCTGATCGTCTGCTGAGGGCGAGCGCCCTGCGCCATAGGCTGGGCACGCTGGTAGCCGACCTCGACCGGCCCGACGTTCAGCTTGCCCTGCGCGATCAGTGCTTGCAGGGCCTGCGTCTGGGGATCAGCGGCAGCAACGCCCATCGCCGACAACGGCCCGGCGGTCATGCGCGCAGTCGCTTGCTGAGATGGGAGTTGGCCCGGCATCTTGGAGACGCCGGCGCCGGTCTCGAACGGGACGGCGGGAGAGCGGAGCTCACGCTCAACGCGCTTCATGGTCTCAGCAGCGGACTCGGCCTGCGCGGCCAGCGGTTGGTCGTTATACTCAGGCTGCATAGGGGTTCCCCTTGAACCGGGTGTCACGGATGACGGGATCGGGCGGGTCGATCTTCGTGGCGTGGATCATATCACGATCAATCAAATAGCGAAGCCCCTGCACGGCGGCGTCCATCAGGTCGTCGTGGTCGATCGACCCCGAGCCCGAGAACGTGCACATCTGCTCGATCAGCGGCTGCGCCCACGTCTTGGGCTGGCCCGGCAGCTTGTCGCTCTCGACGACCCAGACGTGACCAGCGGCGACGATAGGCGAGATCGCATGGAGGCGGTCGAGCTTACCGGCGCGGCCAGGGTTGTATGGCGCCGCCACAATGCCCTCACGGCTCAACGCCTGGCGCAGGCTGATGCCCGAGCCCTTATCTTCAATCAGCAGGATGTCGGGCTTGCGGCCGCTGTCCTCCATGTACGTCGGGCCGACCAGCGGCTTGAACAGGGCGCGCTCACGCGGAGCGTAGACTGCCTTGAGCTCGGTCTTGGTCCGCTTGATCAGGTCGGGGAAGCCCAGCCGGTCTTGCCAGCAGTCGAGCAGAATGATCGACCGTTTGCGCTTGGGGCCGGAGAAGACGCCCCAGACGGCGCACGCGCTGTAGTCGGGATCGCCCTTGGTCGTGTTGCCGGTTTCCTCGGTAAAGGCCGTGTCGAGGCTCATCACGATGAACTCTAGCTCGGGCAGCGGCCGATCGTGCGGCCAGATCTGGAACCAGCTCTTCTTGATGACGCCCATCTCTTCGGGGTTGATCACCTCGGCGTAGATCTCCTGCCGGCCGATCGTCGTGCCCTCATAGCGCAGGATCTGATCGCGGAAGGTCGGCGCGAGGTTGGCGAGGTTGTCGTATGTCGTGGCGCGCGTCACCCTCACGTCCTTGCCCTCACGGGCGAGCAGCTTGCGGATGATCTGGTTCGGCTTGGGCGTCGTCGTGCAGATCAGCCGGGGCTGGGCGCCGAGGCGCATGCCGAACATCAGCAGGTCGAACGCCTCGTCGGCGTATTGCCAGGCCGCGAGCTCGTCGAGCCACCCGCCGTGAAACTGCGGACCACGGAACCTCTCGGGCTTTTCAGCCGTGATGCCCTTGATCAGCGATCCGTTCTTGAGCTTGATCTCGACGTCGGACTTGTTGAATGCGTCCATCTGCTCTCGGGGGATGGAGTTGAGCAGGCCGCTCTCGCCCTCAAAACACACGCCAAGCAGATCGCCGTAGGTCGGCGCTGAGACCAGCCACCGCGTGCCAGGCTGCAAGCAGGCCCAGCTCCCGAGCACCTCAGCCGCCGTGCGGGTCTTACCGGCGCCACGACCAGCAAGGAGCAGCCAGATCGTCCAGTCACCGCCAGGCGGGATCTGGTGCGGCAGGCGCTTGGCGAACCACGACGCCTGCCACTCAAAGATCTGGCGCTCATGCGCCGGCATGGCGCTCCAGATCGCCTGAGCCCGGCTAGTGTCGTCCACTGCCCTGCGCCTTCTCAAGCATCGCCAGCATCACCGTCAGACCCTCGCTCGGGCCGTTGTTGTGCTCAATCTTGGCGTCGAGCTCCAGCTTGTCGCCGTACTTTCGGGGCGCGGTCTTCGCCGCGTGCCACTTGCGTGCGTCTATGCGGTTGCGTGCTCTTTGAGGGTCCGTCTCGGTGTCCGAGATGTCGACGATCTGCGCCGCGAAGGTGTCCTGCTGATCCTCGCGTGCGCGCGCGTAGGCCTCACTGAAAGCGGGCTGTGATCTCAACCACCCATAAACGGCGTTCAAGCTCGGCATATCATCGTCGGAACAGATCGACGTAATCGTGCGCCCCTCGGCGAGAGCCTTGCAAATACGCTCAGCTACAGCGACGCTGTACGTGCTCTTGACCCCGTTCTTCTGCAACAGTTCAGGCGGTTTCTTTTTAGTCATTCGGCCTCCAACTTAACTTAACGCCCAGACGCGGGCGGAGGATGGGGGGGGATCACGCCCGCGTCTGGACTATAGCACCGGGATGGGACGGTGCTATTCCCGTGACTGTAACACAAAACGACCGAGCGGCGTATCGGAGAGCTGACCGAGGTAGAGCTCAATCATAGCACGCTCCGCCTCACGCTCTTCGGCGCTCTTCTTACGCATTGCGATCACCTTGCGGATGATCTTGGTGTCGAAACCGTTGCCCTTGGCCTCAAGGTAGATCTGCTTGATGTCCTCAGCAACGGCCGCCTTCTCGACCTCCATCCGCTCGATCCGCTCAATCACCGACTGAAGCTGGTTGTTCGTTGTGTCTGTCATGTTGGTCTCCATTGATTGCATCGAGGATGTACTGAGCTTGGTCGAGGCAATATTCGCACAGCGTCGAGCACACCGGCGAGCCGGTATACGAGCAGAGCGCTGTTGCGATTGTTTCGACCATTTCCCATCCTCTGGAGCGAACCTAACAGCACCAGAAAAAAAAATCAAAAAAAGTTATCAGCCCACTTGCATCCAGAAATAAGTTCCTGTAAGGTCAATTCATCGGCCCAGACCAACCAGACCAGCGGAGACCAACATGACCCAGACCCTGACGCAGACCGAAATCCAGACCCTCGCCGCCGTCTACACCGACGCCATCAAAGATGCGGTGACGACCGATGAGTGGAACGAAATCGTGAGGCGCAATGAGACTGAGCACAACGGCGCCTTCGACGCCACGCACGACTATGTTGACGCCAACCATTACATCTTAGCCGCTTATGAGCATTTCACCGGTAAGGAGCCATCTATGGATGACGCCAACATGGTGGAGCTAACATCAGCCGTCGATTACGCCCTCAAACATTTCTTCAAAAAAGTTTGAGAGAGTGCTTGCACCCAGAAATAAGTTCCACTAAGGTCAATTCATCGGCCCAGACCAACCAACCAGACCAACGGAGACCACCATGTTTGTAGAAATCCACGAATACCTCGCAGCCCGCAAAACCAACACCATGGCCCTTGCCGACCGTTACGCTTTCATCAAGTCAGAGATCGAAGCCTTGGGCAAGGAACTTGAGAAAGTCCGTTTTGAGATCAAACAGACCGGCGTTGAGCGCCTCGTCGGCGAGCGCGCGATCGTCGAAGTCGCCCTGTCGGAGCGTTCTACGCTCGACACTAAGGCGGCGAAAGAGTTCTTGACCGCCGACCAGATCGCGCTCTGCACCAAGGTGACGCTGGTCGAGACCCTCCGCATCAAGCCGAACTTGACTGTGGTTTCGATCTAACTAGAAAAAGTTTCTGGATGTAACATTTTCCTGTTGCATCCAGAAATAAGTTCCACTAAGGTCAATTCATCGGCCCAGACCAACCAACGGAGACCAACATGTTCAACCCCGACACCAAAGACGCTGCCCTCGCCCCCTGCATGTACGTCATCGACGAGATCACATTCCCCGACTTCCTGCCGGGCGTTGTGTTCTCTGAGGTTGCGCTGTCGCTGGAGATCTCCTGCGGCGACGTCTACATCGACAGCATTTGCTTCTCCGAAGGCCGCAATTTCAAAATCTTCAAAGCTGGCGATTGGATGTTCGATAACTTCACCAAGGCTTTGTACGACAAACCAAGATTGAACTCCTACCTCATCGACGCCTGCAAGGAGGCAGCAGAATGAAACCCATGATCACAATCATCAAAGTTACCGACGACGTGTCCCCTTCGGGGGACGTGTCTTACGCCTTCCTCGACGCCTTTGAGGCTGCGATCTTCGCCCACGAGGCAGCAGAAGCTGGCCGCAAGGTTCTTGAGCGCAGCCACATGCCGCTGCACACATCAGACACAGCATTGGAGGACATGAAATGAACAACCCAGTCCAGATCAAACGCGAAGACGACGGCACCATGACCTTGACCTATTTCGGTAAGGTCGTCGGCTGGATCAGGAAAGATCAGGGTCTGCGCCTGTGGCGCGCAATGACCGTGCATGGCGACATCCTGCACCGCGCTAGCCTCGACAGCGCACGCGCTGCCCTCATGCAGGCGTACCACTAATGGACACGGAAAGACTCGCCCAGATCATGGAAGACCACGAAATCCGGCATCGCGACCTTGCCCTCATTGCGGGGCGCACCGAGCGCGCCGTCTCAATGTGGGTCAATGGACACCGACCCGTCCCAAGGGCTGTGGCGTTCGTGCTGCTGGCCTTGGATCACGACAAAATCTCGCCTGAATGGCTGGCCTATCACCTCCGCAAGATGAAGGCGGAGTCCTGAAGCCTCCCAGAGCGCCTTAGAAGCCCCTCCAACGCCCGCTGGTACATACCCAGCGGGCGTTGTCGCGTCGGGCTTCCTTGACCCCTCTGGCGCGATCCTACGGGCCATTAGAACGGCACAGGGTCGTCAATCGGCGCCTTGCTGTCAGGAATAGCGTCTAGCGGATCCTTGATGCGGGTGCGAACGCGCTCGACCGTCGCGCCCGGAAATGTCTGGTGGATCTTCGCCAGCGCAGGGAACCCATGGATCAGGTGGCCGATCTCGTCGAGCGTGTAGACGTCGACGAACCTACCGTCGGGCCGCACCTTGCGGGCGTCGTGCTCAGTCCTGACCAGCGCCACCGTGCGGCCATCCTCCAACGCCAGCTCCCACACCTCAGCCACACGCTCGGGCTTGCCCGCTGCTGTCGCCGCCTTGTCGAGCGCACGCCATGCAGCGCACATCCGTTTGCCCTCCCGGATCACGTCTTGCAGATCGCCATGCCAGGTCGCCCGGTTGAGCAGGTAACGCTGCCTGTCGAACTTCGAACGCAGTTCCACCGGGACGAGCAACCTCAGCCGATCAACCCCCCACTTGGTTTCCATCTCGATCGCCAAGAGATCAACATCGTCGATCTCCGCCTGGCCGCTGATGTACGTGCCAATGGTAGCGTGCCACGACGGCACCGAGGGCCATAGCGTCGCTACGCCAAAATCGCTGTTCGCCGCCGGTTCCTCTTTTTGCTTGTACTTAGCCATTTGGACTTCCTTCTGAGTTGGTTGGGGGCTGCGCCCCAACCTATACGAAGTATAGGGGGTAAACCTCCGCAAACCTCCGCAAGTGATTTCAGTATGTTACGCGAAGACCTCCGCAACCTCCGCAAATACCTCCGCATAACGATTTCAGTAGGTTACGCATCGACCTCCGCAACCTCCGCACAACCTCCGCAAGGTTTTTCGGCGTCTAAATAGGCACCTATGACTTCTGCTGCCAACGGCGGGACGATTGCGTTTCCGTAGGCGCGCAGCATGCCTACTCGATTAATCGCGGCATGGGCGTCAAGCACGGCTTTCCCAAACGCTTGTGCATCGCATGCCAATAGGAGTGACAGTTCGTGCAAAGGGTTTGCAGATTGGACGCGCTGTTGTCCATCGGATTGCCATTGAGATGGTGGACACACAAATCCACCGTCCATCCGCATGATGTGCATTGCCCCTGCAACTGTGTCTTTGCCCGCTTTCTTGACGCTGCTACTGTCGGCGCCTCGGTTGCATGTTGTCGCTTGACTGAGCATGAAATCGAACAAAACTTGCGGCGCATATAGTTTGCCACACACTCCAGTTGATTGTCCTTCCCCACTCGCTTCCTTGTAAAGATGCTCCCGCACCATTCGCAGGATTTCGCTGGGGTCTGCTTGGCTTCTCTCGGCATGATCATCTATCCTCTTTGATGCTACTTTGCAGATGGATAGCACATTTGCCAAGCAATCGGAAACCCCATGAGCCAGCAGGGGAATGCCGGGTTGAGCGCGCCTCGATTTGCCGTCGGCTCCGGTGAGCCAGATGGCGTCGGACCAGAAGCTGTTTGCTGGGCGACGCCCGGCAGCTTCATGAATATCTCCCGAGTTCCGTCCGGCTTCATCTTGCCGTAGCAGTGCGTCGATCCCGTCGCGTCGTTCGTGATCGGCGTCGGCCATGTGGCTGCGACCTGACGTGGCAACTGGTCGAGCCTCACCCTCCCATCTGGACCCTCCGTCGCCATGCCGGAGCTGTCCTTCCAGTCGCGCGTGGTTGGCGTCACCCAAGTCGCTTGCGACCCAGTAGAGGCGGGATCTGATATGGGGGGCGTCCACCGCGCAAGCCGGGATATCAACGCCCCGGCAGGCGTATTTTTCCGCCTCCAAATCAGCTCGCACTCCGTCGAGCCAACCGTAGCCAGCCGCTCCCGCAACCTGCTCTCCCATGACGACAGGGGGCCGAACGGCACCGATGAGACAAAAGAAGTGCGGCCACAGGTGCCTCGGATCGTCGATACCTGCTCCTTTGCCCGCGACGGAGAACGGTTGGCACGGGCAGGAGCCGGTCCAGATCGGCCTGTCGTCGGGCCATCCGGCAAGACGCAGGGCGTGGCTCCAGCCGCCGATGCCTGCGAAAAAATGGCACTGGGTGAAGCCTGCCAGATCAGTAGGTCGAACATTGATAATTGACCGTTCGTCGACTTCGCCATCTGCTATGTGCCCCGCTTTAATGAGGTTGCGCAGCCATTGCGCGGCGTAGGGTTCGATCTCGTTGTAGTAGGCGGCCATGTTGGTCTCTTTCATTTGCCGGTAGGTATTTCAGTCGATGCTGCCCGTAACCCGAAGACCCTGCATCTTGGTGTTCCTGTCGCACATCTCATAGCTGAGGACGCCGTTCTGAAGCCAAGTTTGGATCATCAGATCGGCTGTCTTCTCGACGATGTCGAACTGCTGCTTGATGATCGACGAGGCATAGCGACCCTGCTTGCGGGACTGTGGCATTGACGACCAGGGCTTGCCGATGTTCCACGCCGAGCCGATCGCCTCAAGGATCTTGCGGCATGTCGCCTTGTCTGGCCACGCACCCTTGTCTCTGGTCGGCTCGTCGCAGGCACGGGCAAATAAGCTGGTGGTGCCCTTGATGTCGCCGACCGATTGCTCAATCATCTCAAACGCCTGCTTCCATCCGTCCTGCGCCGCCTTGATCTTGCGCGCCGTCAGATAGCCGATCTTCTCGCCCTGCTCACGCTCAATCAGCAGCAGGAAGTCACCGGCGCCGTCGAAGACGCTGGAGCCACGCAGGTTGCCCGCACGGCTAGTGTGGTGGACGCCGGTGACCGTGGCGCTGAATATCTCGCGCAGGGCGTCACAGGCACGGATGAACAGGGTCATGTCCTTTTGTAAGTTCTCGTCCGCCCCTGGCAGCACTCTGGAGACGGTGTCGACGTAGACCGCGACAGGGAACTCGCCCGTCTGGTCCACGATCGTCTGAACCGTGCGGATCAGCTTCTCGACGTCCTTCTCATCCATGAAGTTGATGGACTGCCGGATCAGGTAGAACGGCGCCTCGTCAGCCTTCACCCCGAGCGCCATCTCCCAAGCCCGCAGGCGGAACTTCATATCGCCGACGCCTTCAGACGAGATGTAGATCACGGGGCCGCTGCGATTGATCTTGCGGTTCCACCAATGGTCAAGGCCGCAGGCGATCGACAACGCCTGCCCGATCGCAATGAACGACTTACCGCACCCCGGCGCACCGAAGATAAACCCCAAGGCGTTCTCAATCATGATCGTCTCGACCAGCCATGTCGGGTCCGGCAGCGTTTTGATGCCCTTCACGTCAAGGATCTCGAAGACGTTGAGATCTGCGCCGAACTCAGCCTCTGCATCACTATTAACATCTGATCCCCCGTCCTCCCCGTTCTCCCCCGTCCCTCCCCCGTCCTCTTCCCCGTTCCCCCGATCTTGTTTCCCCGACCCAAAGGACGGGGGAGCTTCTCTTGGGGGTAATGGCGCCTCAGCATGGCGACGGACCTTTTCGTCCCATTGCTCAAAAGCGTGCTTGATCTTCTGGCGTAGCAGCGAGATGCCGCGGCCTTCACGCTCCAGCAAAATGTGGTTGGGCGTGCCGCGCTCGACGATGCGGGACTTGGTGGCTGTTTCGTATTTCGCAAACAACGTCCGCAGGATGTCATCCTGCTCCACCTGCGGCGGCTTGATCGGGCACTGGCGGTATTCGTCAACGACACGACCCCAGACCATACGGGTCATGTATTCCTCACGCCCGTCTATGATGCGGCCAAACTCGTTCTTCGCCATCTCCGGCGTCTGGGTTCTCTCAGTCGGTCCTGCCGAAGTCGCCGAGCCACCGCCGTAGGTCTTCACAAGTGCGTCGATCTCGTCGCACAGCCATTGCGGCGCCAGCGAGATCTCCATGTCCCACGGCTCAAGCCCTGCATCCCACTTGTAGGGGGTGCCGCTCTCGTGCATCGAGGGAGGCAGCATAGCAAAGCCACCCTGGCCACGGATGTCTACCCCGATGCTTGTCTTGCAGGTTGGAGGCGTCCATCCTGCGGGCGCCTGAAACAGGATCTGCTTGCCTCCACCGCCGGTGGTCTGGCGTGGCGTCTCAATGTCGCCGCCCATATTGTGAAGGGCCAGAAGCCCGTCCCACCAAGTCGCAGCCGCAGGGTTCTTGTGCAGATCGAGGTCGATCATGAATACGTTGCCTGAGCACTGGCCCGTGATCATGCCCATATTGTTGCGGCGTGCGTGCTCGCCCTGCTCGCCATACCAACGCTCAAAGGTCAGGTCCGGGGCAAGCTCGTGCTCTAACGCGCGCCACTTAGGAAGCGCAGGCCGCTTCCATTGCGTGCGGTTCTCGGACGGCGTCATTGCTGGCACAACCTGAAGGCCTGCATCTCTGTACATCCGCGCCCACTCTGTGGGGTCGGCGAAGTCGGGGTCAAATTGCTGCACTGATTTCGCGCTCATGTTGATCTCGTTGAATTAAAAGATGTCGTCGCCGCATTTTCTTAATTTTGCTAAAATTCTATTCACCACGGCCAATTGTTTTTCAGAAAGGTAATCCAAGTCGCGCCCGCAAATGTCGCTGACGAACTCTCGCTCCCAAGCGGTCAACGCTGTCTCGCCCCACTCGCCAGCCAGCTCCTCCATCTCATGGAGCAAGTCCACATTGTTTGGGCTTGCTCCTCGGTAGCGTTCTCTTTTAGGAGGCTCTTCCCAGCGGTATTCGTTCTTTGAGGTTTGCTCTGATCCAAAGCACAACCGCAGAAAATCAGCGGTCGTTATTTTTCTCATCTTGGCTGCATCGCTAATCTTCTTTGCTGCGGCGGCCCTCTCACCATCAAAGTCGGACCCGAACATCTCGACCAGCTTAAACACTAATTCTTTTTGTTTAGCGTCTATGCTCATAACATCTCCGCTCCGTACTTGGCCAAGAGCGCGGCTTCTGCGCGGCCGTGATGCTTCTTCAATCTGAAGTTGTCTGACGATGGCCAGTATTGTATCGCACGGGCGCGCGCCTGCTCTTTGTCCGACGACAGGGAATAGAACTTCTTCCACTTGTTCGGAGTGACCAGGACCATTGGGATCTGCATCGCCGCGATCGTGCCGCGCGCCATTCCGTATGCGACGCCAAATTTAAACGTACTAGCTACGCCTTGCTTAGGCATTGAGTGCACCAGCTCGACCACGGCCATCATTGGCTGGAAGCCTTTGATCAGATGGGAGAGAGCTGCTGCGTCGATCTCGCCATTGGCAAGGGGAACGTCGAGAGACGCGATCTTCTGTGGATACTCAGGGAAATAGAAAGCGACCGCGCCGGAATTGCCGGGGTCGACGCCCATGTAGCAAGCGGGATTGGTCAAGCTGCATTCCTCTTTTGTTTTCTGTCCATCGCCTGAAAGTGCTCAGGCTTTATCCTACCTCTAGCGGCTGCGATGATCGCGAGACGCCACCTATGGGGTACATGATTGCGTTGCCGCCATTTACGGCGCGCCCAGTATTCGACCTCCAGCTCTTCAGCCAGCTTGTCTATGAGGTCCCAGTCGAGGTGATTTGTGCTCATTCGCAATCGTTGGACATTTTATCCAATAAGTCAATTGGGTTGTTGGACAAAAATTCCCTTGACGTGCTTTTGGAAAAAGTCCAATCTTTGCAAATCGAAAAAACATGAGAACCAAATGAACCCATTCGAGCACTATAACATCCAACATTTGTCGCCGTCTTCATGCAATCTCTTCATCGGTTCTCCGGCTATGTATGTGCTAGAGCGCGTGATGGGAAAGAAGAGCAAAGTCGGCGCGGCAGCGCATCGTGGCAATGCCGTTGAAGAAGGCGTCGTGCTGGGCTTGATGGGTGCAAGCGATGAAGAGGCAATCAAGAAAGCCAAGAGCGCGTTCGGCCGTCTGACTGCGCTCAGCGGCGATCCTCGACGCGAGAAGGAAAGCAACAGCATTGAGGACATGGTGAAGCAAGGTCTGACCGAGCTTCGCCCTTATGGCCCGCCGTCGTCGACACAAGGCAAGATTGAATGGAAGGTTGAGGGGCTGATGGTTCCCTTCATCGGCTTCTACGACATTGCATGGGACGATCACGGCATCTTGCTCGACATCAAGACGACGCACGCTTTGCCGTCGCAGATCAAGATCAATCACGCCCGGCAAGTTGCTCTGTATGCTGCTGCGCTTGGCAACAACATCAGCCCGCGTCTGTCGTATATAACGACGAAGAAGGTTGCGACGTACACGCTAGAGAACGTAGAACAGCACGTCCGCGCGTTGGAGCGCGTTGCGCTCACGATACAAAGGTTTCTGTCGATCAGCAAAGACCCGAACGAGCTTGCCTCGCTGGTTGTGCCTGACATTGACAGCTTCTATTTTTCAGACCCCATGGCACGACAAGCAGCGTTTGAAGTGTGGGGTCTGTAGGAATTGCCCGCGTGGGCGAAGGCGAGCGTTGAGCCAAATCAGCGCATTGTAAATGGAGAATGGAAATGGCACTCGGATTTAATCTCGGCAGCGGTGGTGGTGGTGGTGACTTCTTGCCGATCATCAAATACGACGCACGCGCTGGTCGCCTCTTTCGTGTTGATCGTGAGGATGGCGTTTCGACGTCGGTCGACATCACGCGCAATTTCAAAGCTGTATTCGATTTCGAGAACGTCGAGACGGGCTGGATCAAATTTGCTGCGGGCTCTGCGCCTGACTTCAGGATGGTCCCGTTAGGTTCTGACGAAGGCGATAAGCCCTCTGACGACTACAAGCGCGGCCTGCGTATGTGCGTGAAGCTGGGCGCTGAGGTTGGCGGCGATTGCCGTGAACTTGCAGGAACCTCTGCCGCCTTCCTTGGCGGCGTTGACGCACTTCACGATCTTTATGTCGAAGGTTTGCGTAGCAACTCAGGCAAACTGCCGGTCGTTCTTCTCGACGAGACTGTGCCGATCGAGAGCGGCTCTGGTTCAAAGAAGTCAACCAACTATCGCCCTGTGTTCTCGATCGCGGCTTGGGTGTCGCGTCCGAAGGATCTTGTGGCGAACTCTCGCTCAGCAGCGCCTGCTGCATCACCCAGCACGAAGTCAGCTCCGCCTGCTACTGGCTCTACACGCGCGGATCCTCCCGCTCGTAAGGCTGCGCCGGTCGCCGACGAAGAAGAGTTCGGCTGATTAAAGGGGGCGCCTTCGGGCGCCCCTGATCACCGGAGATAAAATGAAATTTGAAATCATCCTAAACATGCCTGTTCGACCAAAAGTGAACACGTCTGTTAGAGCAAACGAAACAAACCGCGATGGAGCTCTCGTCCATCGCATAGTGTGCGAGCATCCTGCGGATAACGTAGGCGCGCTCATGGCGAAAGCAGCGAATGATGGCTATGTCGTGGTTGACGAATATTATCCCGACGGTTCGAGGCTCTACACTAATCACGGACCAATCGCACTCAGTTATACAGTCATCGGAAAAGTCAAATTCTGGGATGGCAAATAAGGAGACCAACATGGAATACGAAAACATTATGCACTCGGCGACAGATATGTTCGCAGATCGCGGCGCTCAATATGGCGATATGAAGGCAATACTCACACGCCAGGCGAAGATCGCGACCTTGATCCTGGGCCGGGTGATCACGCCTTATGATGTTGCAATGATCATGCACGCCGTTAAACTGGGTAGGCTGGAAGGCAGCCGCAACAAAGCAGACAACTACATTGATGGCATCAACTACTTTGCATTCGCGGCCACTTTCGCAACAGCAGAAAATGAAACCCTAGAGGATGATATCGCCGCCATGGCAAGGCGGCTCGCACCCCGTAAGCAGGAGAATGCAAATGTTGAAAACGGCAGCACTGACAGCCGTCCTGATCTCATTAACGATGACGGTAGTCGCGGGTGAGGATAGCGCAGCAGACTTTTTCCGTAAGGATAAAGAATACTGGAGCAAAGGATTGGTGGCGCCAAATACGCCGTCATGGGCAGGATCCCTCAGCATAGGGGCAATGTCGGACACAAAGCAGCACTCGGTTGCAAAGGCCGTTGCAGATGAGGCCAGATTGCGCCTCGGCGATCAATACGTCGACACGGCTCTGCGGCTTACAAAGCTGGAGAGCGGTTTTAGATGCCACGTC
>Ga0102877_1000331_pt1 | contig 17315 bp, 15 predicted proteins | sample Colrivmeta1548B3_FD_78186 | JGI IMG/M metagenome (GOLD analysis project Ga0102877, IMG submission 78186) | Estuarine microbial communities from the Columbia River estuary - metaG 1548B-3 | ecosystem: Environmental > Aquatic > Marine > Intertidal zone > Estuary | place: USA: Columbia River...
AGAGTATTCCAACCAATTCGTGATCACTTTGGTGTTCCAATTAGAATTTCATCGGGCTACCGCTCTGCGGCGCTAAATAAAGCAATCGGAGGCGCAGGTAAAACAGTTAACGGTGTTTATATTCCTGCATCACAACACTGCACAGGCGAAGCAATTGATATTGACATGGACGGTACAACTGTTACTAATGCGTCTATCTTTAACTACATCAAAGATAACTTAGAGTTTGACCAACTTATTTGGGAATTTGGAACTGATACTAATCCTGATTGGGTACACGTATCTTACGAGTCTACCGGCAAGCAGCGCAAGCAAATTCTTAGAGCTATTAAGCAAGGTGGTAAGACTGCATACGTCCCTTACAAATGATCATAGCAAATTGGACACCAAGTACTAAGCATAGCAGTCTAACAAGGGCTGCTATCTTGGTATATAATATTGTCAGAGATGAGAAACAAACTAGCAGGAACTAAGACAGGTTCATCAAAGAGTGCCAAGTACTATCAGTCAAATCCTGAGGCGAGAGCCAAGAAGGAGAAGTATGACAAGGAGTACCACTCTACAGATGATCGTAAGGAATACCGTGCCGGGCTCAATAAAGAGAACCGTGAGCGTGGTACCTATGGCAACGGGGATGGTAAGGACTTAGCCCATAAGTCTCGCACGCGTACACGTATGCAGTCTCAATCAAAGAACCGCGCTGATAAGAAGCGCTCATTTTTCAAGTAATGAAACGATTTGCACTTACTTTTGCTGCGATGCACCTACTCTTTTCGTGCTCGTCAAGCTACCACCTAAACAAGGCCATAAAGAAAGGGTACCGATGTGAGGAGGTCTCTGATACAATTCAGATAACTTCAATCGACTCAATTCCTGTCATTGTGCACGACTCAATTGTGTGGGAGAAGGTCTTGGTCCAAAAAGATACGATCATTCGCTACAAGCAAAGTATTGTACCTAAAACGAGGCTTGAGATAAGATTGGATAAGCGCAAGTTTAGCGATAGCCTCAAGACACTTAGAAGGATGTACTCTGACAGCTTAAAAGCTGACGTTAAAATGCATCGTGACAGCTTAAAGGCTAATGTCAAGTTGGTTAAGAATAAAAATAGACAAAAGAAAAAGAACGGATACAACTTTTTCTTTTTAGGTTTAGGTATGGGTGCGGCACTTACATTCTTTGCGAGATATGTTGCTAGTGAAGTATTCAGGAAATAATTATCTAATAAATTGTATCTTTGTAAAAATTAAATCCAATGAAAGTAGAAAAGTTTTTAACTAAGGAGGAGCTAGAGGCTACTCAAGGAATGCACAACGAGTTTAACAAGCTAAAGATTCAGCTTGCTGACGTTGAGCTACAGAAGCATGGTCTATTAAAGCATATTGATATGCTAAGACTAGAGTTTCAGCAACATGAAAAAGGTCTAATGGACAAGTACGGTGAGGATGCTGTAATCAACCTTCAAACCGGAGAGGTCACAAAAAAATAAGAAATGGGAAAGATTAGCAGCTACGCAATTGATTCAACGCCAAACCTAAGCGATAAGCTTATTGGTACTGATGTGGATAACTTAAATTCCACAAAGAATTTTACTGTTGGTCAAGTTGTATCATTGGCTAATGCTAATATTATATTCAATCAAGTATTGAATGGTTCGTCAACGGTTGCTCAAGCTCCGTCTGCCTTAAACACTCCATTGATTGTATCTTTTGGCGCTGCTCAAGGAGGTCCTTCAACTGATATTGAGCTTCAGGCAGGTGGAAAAATTATATTCAATACCTCAGGGCAGTACTTCATTAACGCATATGGAAATGTTGAGCGTCAAGGGTCATCAGGTGGTACTGCTGTTGTTTTGTTCCGTGCGCTTTTGAATGGCACTCAAATATCAACGACTAAGGGATTTCGCTTAGATACACCAAACTTACCTGACCCGTATGAGGTTACTATTCCTTTCTACGCAAATGCAGGAGATATATTTTGGTTTGAGATTATGCGTGACTCATCAGGAACCAATGCAGGTGGTATATACCCACACACAAACTTGGGCGGATGGTCTAATGTACCATCATCTCAAATTCAAATTTGGAAATTAAATTAAATGGAAATCAGGAAGATATCGGTTGGCCCGGACTATAAGGGTGGAGCGATGCATTACATTGTTGGTCAGAAAGTACTAGGTGATACTCAAGATATTCACCTCATCAAGTACGATGACTATAAGCAATCAATTAAGATTTATATTGCCAATGATAAGAATGAGATTGTCCTTTGGAAGGAGTTCAACAATACCGTTCCTGTTGCCATTGAGTACAATATAAATATCTAATGCAATCACCGTTCTACTTTATCACTAAACCACTTAAGGGAAAGAGATACAATAACACCAAGGAGATTGGTGGTATCGACCTTATTATAAGTACCTCAGAAGAAGACCACAGGTTCTCAAACAGAGAGGCTGAGGTTATCGAGGTGCCACTAGGCTATGAGGGACCTATAAAGCCCGGGCATAAGCTACTTGTTCATCACAACGTATTTAAGTTCTACAACGACATGAAGGGTCGTCGCAAGAGCGGTAAGAGCTTCTTCAAAGAGGATATGTTCTTCATCGAGCCCGACCAATTCTATATGTTCCATGACGGTGAGTCTTGGATGGCATACGACAAGTACTGCTTTGTTGAGCCTGTCAAACCCGAGGACTCATACATCTATAAACCACTAAGCGAAGAGCCACTGATGGGCATTATGCGCTATCCAAATGAGGCGCTTATAAAGGCCGGAGTAAAGGCAGGTGACAAGGTATGCTTTAAGCCTGAGAGTGAGTATGAGTTTATCGTGGATGATGAGAAGCTATACCGAATGTATGACCATCAAATCACAGTGAAATTATGAGCAGAGAGAAAGACTTAAGACGTAATATTATTGAGGCAGGATACAGAGCTGTTGAGCAACTCATCAAGGTTGCTAAAGAGGATATCATTAAACCTGATCCTGAGGATGACTTGTCAGTAGACAAATTAAAGAATGCTGCAGCATCAAAACGATTAGCTATATTTGATGCATTCGAAATTCTAAATAAAATCGAAGCCGAGAAGGCTATATTGGAGGAGGTAAAAGATGAATCACCAAAAATTGACATTAAACAGGGATTCGCAGAGCGAAGAGCTAAATAGACTATATACAGTCGTAAAAGGCCATATACCAAAAGTAGTTTTTGAAAGAAAGAATCGCAACAACAGTTGGTTACATGGTTATAATGACCAATACGATGTTGTTATATTGTCAAAGACAGGTAGAATAGGCGAGATATACCTCATCAATGGTGTTTATATCGCGCTACCTGACGTCCCAAAGAACTGTCATAGCAGAAGCACAAAATCATCTGAGCAGTATTGGCAGAGAGAAGATATACCAAAGCAATTAGGTCGCATTCAGTCAATCTTCCAATGGCATGAGATGCCTAAAGAATTCAAAGCACAATACGTTGACTACATAGAGAAAGAGTTTGATCGCCGAGATCAGGGGCATTGGTTTATGAACAACGGAACTCCGACATATATGACGGGTTCCCACTACATGTACCTTCAGTGGTCTAAGATTGACGTCGGATACCCTGACTTCCGAGAAGCAAACCGTATCTTTTTTATCTATTGGGAGTCCTGTAAGGCTGACTATAGAAGTTTTGGAATGGTGTATTTAAAGATACGTCGTTCCGGGTTCTCCTTTATGTCATCATCTGAGTGCGTGAACATTGCAACTCTTGCAAAAGACTCTAGGGTTGGTATCCTATCAAAGACAGGTTCCGATGCCAAGAAGATGTTCACCGATAAGGTTGTGCCTATCAACAGCAACTTACCGTTCTTCTTCAAGCCGGTAATGGATGGTATGGATAAGCCAAAGACTGAGCTTGCATATCGTGTTCCTGCTTCCAAGATCACCAAAAAGAATATGCATGAGATTGATGAGGATGGCGTAGATGGCCTTGACACAACAATAGATTGGAAGAACACAGATGAGAACTCTTATGATGGTGAGAAACTATTGTTCTTAGCGCATGATGAGTGTTATGATCCAAATACAAAAATATTAATGAGTGATTTTACTTTTAAAGAAATAAAAGATATTAATATTGGAGATAAAGTAATTGTAGAGGGTGGCATAATAAAGACAGTTGTAAAAAGAACTGAAGGAATAACAGATAGGTATTTAGTTAAGCAACCATACGGAGAGGATTACATTGTTACTAAAAATCATAGACTTGTATTTAGTGAATATAAGAAGGGTGAAGTAATAATGAATCCTGAAGAGTACATTAATAGCTCTAAATTTAGAAAACAACATTTAACAAGGGTTACATCAAAAGGCATTGAATCTCCTGATATATTCGATGGAATACCTCCATATCTTTTAGGTCTTTGGCTTGGAGATGGAAGGCAAAGCGGATTAACAATATTAGTCAATAAATATGAGGAGCCTGAAATACTTCATTATTTAGGCAGATTTGCCGAGATGTATAATATACCTTTTGAATTAGTAAAGAGTACTTCTGATAAAATTGTAGAATTTAGATTCAAAGGAATTAATTCAGAACTTAAAAAAATAAATGTATATAACAATAAGCATATACCAATGCAGTATATGCAATCATCTATTGAAACAAGGCTTCAATTATTAGCAGGCTTAATAGAATCTGACGGCTATTCTGATAAGAAAAAAAATATTATTTCAATTGGAATGAGTCGAAAAGACCTTATTGAGCAAATAAGATTTTTGGCATTATCTTGCGGTTTAAGCTGTAGTAATATTCAAGAACAAACTACAAATTTTAATACAAAATCATATAGAATAAATATTTCGGGTGAGTTATCAAGAATACCTTTAATTACGGAAAAGAAATCATTTGAAGGATATACTCCTTCAAGTAGAGGAAGAAGAAATAAAGTATCTGTCGAATATCTCGATAAAGGAGAATACATAGGCATTCAAGTGGATGGTGAAACTGATGATGAAAGAAAGTTAATACTTGGTGACTTTACGATTAGCATGAATAGTGCTAAGTGGACTAAGCCAAATAACATTCTGAATAATTGGCGAGTAACTAAGACGTGTTTGCGTTTGGGTTCTAAGATTATCGGTAAGTGCATGATGGGTTCTACATCAAATGCATTGAGCAAAGGTGGTCAGAACTACAAAGACTTGTATGAGGATTCTAAACCGTCTACACGAAATGCCAATGGTCAAACTAAGTCAGGGCTTTATGGTCTATTCATTCCGATGGAGTGGAATATGGAAGGCTTCATTGATCTTTATGGCATGCCTGTATTGCGTAAACCAAATGCGCCAATCAAGGGTGTTGATGGGAATATGATTGTTAATGGGGCCATTGACTATTGGGAGGCAGAGGTTGACTCATTGAAGAACGACCCTGACGCACTTAACGAATTCTATCGTCAGTTCCCAAGGACAGAGTCTCACGCATTCCGAGATGAGAGTAAGTCCGCTCTATTCAACTTGACCAAGATATATCAGCAGATTGACTTTAATGATACATTGATTAAAGAGCATCACTACACTAGAGGTTCATTTAGTTGGAAGGATGGCATCAAAGATACCCAAGTGATATTCACCCCTGATCGAAGGGGTAGGTTCTTAATATCATGGGCTCCTACAAAGCATTTGCAAAACCAAGTGTATACAAAGAATGGGGTTAGATATCCCGGCAATGAGCACATTGGTGCCTTTGGATGTGACTCCTATGATATCTCAGGGGTTGTAGTGGGACGTGGTTCAAATGGTGCTCTTCATGGTCTAACCAAATACCACATGGATGAGGCCCCTACAAACCAATTCTTTTTGGAATACATTGCACGTCCACAGACCGCAGAGATATTCTTTGAGGAAGTATTGATGGCCTGTGTGTTTTATGGTATGCCAATCTTGATTGAGAACAACAAACCGCGTTTGCTGTATCACTTTAAGAATAGGGGATACCGTGGGTTCTGTATCAATCGTCCTGACAAAGTGTACGCTAAGTTGTCTAAGACAGAGCGTGAGCTAGGTGGTATACCAAACTCATCAGAAGATGTCAAGCAGGCTCATGCTGCGGCCATTGAGAGTTACATCGAGAAGTACATCGGTGTTCAGGAAGATGGTGAGATGGGCTTTATGCCGTTCAACAAAACACTAGAGGATTGGGCTAAATTCGATATTAGCGATCGTACAATGTTTGATGCGACAATTAGCTCAGGATTGGCTATTATGGCTTGTCAGAAGCACTTATATCAACCTGAGGTAAAAGAGTCAAAAATAAGCATTAAATTTGCTACATATAATAATAAAGGGAATATTAGCTCCTTGAATGTATAATGGCATATTTATATCGACATATTAGACTTGATAAGAATGAACCTTTTTATATTGGCATAGGTAATGATGATATATACCAAAGAGCTAATTCTAAAACTCACAGAAATAATCATTGGAAATCTATAACATCTATCACTGACTATAGAGTTGAAATTTTATTTGATGGTATTACATATGAATTTGCTAAAGAAAAAGAAATTGAATTCATACAGATACACAAGAGAAAAGAAGATGGAGGAACCCTATGTAATATAACCTTAGGTGGAGATGGATGTTTAGGATTGGTTCACACCGAAGAATCTAAGAAGAAAATGGGTGAGCCAAATAAAGGTAAATCCATTTCTGATTGGCATAAAAAAAGAATATCTGAATTTCATACGGGTAAAGTTGTTTCTGAAGAAACAAAGAAAAAAATGTCAGAAAAGCTATCAGGTGTAAATTCGCCTATGTATGGAAAGAAGAGAAGTGAGCATGCTAAATTAATGACGAGTATTAAAACATCAGGTGAATTAAATGGATTTTCTAAATTAAAAGAGAAAGATGTTTTAGAAATAAGAAAATTAGCAGAAGAAGGTTTTAGTCAAAGAAAAATAGCCAAGATATATAATGTTGCAAAATCAACAATTGCATTTATATTAACAAGAAAAACTTGGAAACATATATAGAATGAAGGAGGTAATAGTAAACATATCGCAGACGTCTTTTCCTAGTCAGTTTGCATCAGATGCAGAGAAGGAGACAATGGAGTTCGGATTGCAAGTGGGGAGCGCTATACAATATGAGTGGTTCCGTAAAGATGGCAATCAATGTAGATACTACAGCCAATGGCGTGATTTTCATAGACTGCGTTTATATGCGCGTGGTGAGCAGCCTATTGCCAAATACAAGGATGAACTTGCTGTTGATGGCGACCTATCATATATCAACCTTGATTGGACACCTGTTCCAATCATTCCTAAGTTTGTTGACATTGTTGTCAATGGAATGTCTGACCGTTTATTTAAGGTTAAGGCATATGCTCAGGATGGAATGTCTCAGGCAAAAAGAAATAAGTATCAAGATATGATTGAGAGTCAGATGGTTGCAAAAGACCTTCTGATGAATATACAAGAGCAAACAGGTGTTGATCCATTTGTGATGAACCCTGATGAACTCCCAAGCACTGATGAAGAGCTATCATTGTATATGAACCTCAACTACAAACCTGCCATTGAGATTGCAGAGGAGGAGGCTATCAATACAATTCTCGATGAGAATAGATATGACAATATTCGTAAGCAGTGTGACTACGACCTAATGACTATTGGTATCGCTGTAGAGAAACACGAGTTCCTTCCGGGAGCAGGTGTTCAAATCTCATACGTAGATCCTGCAAACATTGTGTACAGCTACACTGAAGACCCATACTTTAGAGACTGTTTCTATTGGGGTGAAATCAGAACTCTTTCAATTACAGAGCTTTACAAGATTGACCAATCACTCACACGTGAGGATTTGGAGCAAATTTCAAAATACAGCCAAAGTTGGTATGACTACTACAATGTAGCTCAGTTCTATGAGAATAATGTTTTTTACCGTGATACGTGTACTCTTCTTTACTTTAACTATAAGACTACTAAGAAAATTGTATACAAGAAGAAAATTCTTGACAATGGAAATACGAGAGTAATTGAGAAAGACGAAAACTTCAATCCTCCTGTGGAGATGATGGAAGAAGGTCGTTTTGAAAAAATCGAGAAGATAATTGACGTTTGGTATAATGGTATTATGGTCATGGGTACCAATATCCTACTTAAGTGGGAGATGGCTGAAAATATGGTTAGACCAAAGTCAGCTACTCAGCACGCTTTGCCAAACTACGTAGCTGTTGCGCCACGTATGTACAAAGGTGTTATTGAGTCAATGGTTCGTCGAATGATACCATTTGCTGACTTGATTCAGTTGACGCACTTGAAGCTTCAGCAAGTAATTGCACGTGTTGTGCCTGATGGTGTGTTCATCGATGCCGATGGTCTCAATGAGGTTGACCTTGGTACAGGAGCAGCTTACAATCCTGAGGATGCACTCCGACTGTACTTCCAAACGGGTAGTGTAATTGGACGTAGTTATACTCAAGATGGTGAGTTCAATAATGCTCGTGTTCCAATCCAAGAGTTAAACAGTAACTCCGGTGCTGCTAAGACACAAATGCTTATTGCAAACTACAACCACTATATGGATATGTTACGTTCAGTAACAGGTCTTAATGAGGCTCGTGATGGTTCAGACCCTGATCCTCGTGCGTTGATTGGTGTACAGAAGCTTGCAGCGCTTAACTCAAACACAGCTACACGTCACATTCTTGACGGTAGTCTATATATGTTCAAATCAATAGCTGAGGCACTTACGTATAGAATTGCAGATATTTTAGAATATGCTGACTTTAGAGATGACTTCGCCAATAAGATTGGAAAATACAATGTATCTATTTTAAATGAAATTAAAGACCTATACGTATATGACTTCGGAATTTTCATCGACATCTCTCCCGACGAAGAAGAGAAAGCGCAGCTTGAGCAAAATATTCAAATTGCTTTATCTAAAGGTGATATTAACCTTGAGGATGCAATTGATATACGCGAAATTAAAAATCTCAAGTTGGCTAACCAACTCTTAAAACTTAAGCGAGTTAAGAAAGAAGAGAAAGAGCAACAGCGTGCAATGCAGGCTCAGGCTATCCAAGCTCAGCAGCAAGTTCAAATACAACAGATGGCTGCTCAAACTTCTATGCAGAAAATCCAACTTGAGACACAATCTAAAATGCAGCTTAAGCAAGCTGAGGTGGCTTTTGAGATTGAGAAGATGAAGAATGAGGCCGTACTCAAGCAGCAATTAATGCAGACTGAGTTTGATATGCAAATGCAACTCAAAGGAATGGATGTTCAATCTTTGGATAAAAGAGAAAAAGAAAGAGAAGACGCTAAAGCTAAACGTATTAGTCAACAAAACTCAGAGCAATCTAAGTTGATTGATCAGCGAAAGAACAACCTACCACCGATAAGTTTTGAATCCAATGAGGATTCCCTTGATGGCTTTGACATGGCTGAATTTGAGCCACGTTAAAACAATAAAAAATAATATATAACTTTGTAAAAATTAAATCTAATGGAATTTAAAGTAAAAGAAGTAACAGGAATTGTTGAAAAGAGCGCAGCTCAAATTGAAGAGGAATTATTACAAAAGCATGAGGAGAGTTTAAATAACGATCCACCTGCAATTGAAACACCTCCAATTGAGACACCGCCAATTGAGACACCTGAGCTAAAAGAAGAAGACGTTCTTTCATATTTGGGAAAAAGGTACAATAAGGAAATCAATTCGTTTGACGAGTTGATGGCTCAACGTCAGGAAAACGAACCGTTACCTGAAGATGTTGAGGCATTCTTAAAGTACAAGAAAGAAACAGGACGTGGTATTCAAGACTACTTGAAATTGCAAGAAGACTTTGATTCCATGAATCCTGATAAAATGCTGAAGCAATACCTCATGGCTACAGAGGTTGGTCTCGATGAGGACGACATTAATGCCATGTTGGAAGAGTTTTCTTATGATGAGGATTTAGATGATGAATCTCACGTTAAGAAAGTCAAGATTGCTAAGAAAAAGGCTATTGCTAAAGCCAAGGATTATTTCACATCTGAAAAGGAGAAATACAAACAACCTCTTGAGTCAAGGGGAAGTACAATTGCTTCTGAAGAGAAAGAAGAATTCGAGGCCTACAAACAATACATACAACAAGCTAAAACCCTAGAGGAGGAAAACGGTCGCAAACGTGATTGGTTCCTAAAGAAAACTGATGAGGTGTTTAGTCAAGAATTCAAAGGTTTTGAGTTCAATATTGACGACAAGAAAGTGGTTTTCTCTCCCGGTGACGCAACAGAGCTTAAGAAGCTCCAATCAACTCCAACAAACTTTATCAATAAGTATTTGGATGAGAGCGGAATGGTAAGTGATGCTGCGGGATACCATAGAGCTTTAGCGATCGCAATGAACCCTGAGAAGTTTGCCAAGTTCTTCTACGAACAAGGTCAGGCCGATGCGACAGACAATGTCACTAAAAAAATAAAAAATGTGAATATGTCTGAGCGCAGAGCACCTGAGACAATCTCCAAAGGAGGAATGCAAATCCGAGAAGTAAATCCGGGCTCAGGCAATGGATTGAAAATCACAAGTGCAAAAAGAATATAAACTATTAAAAAAGAAAAAAAATGTCTGTTTTATCTACACCCGGTTATCAGTTACAGCCAAGTGCTGAACAGGTAGCTTTGTCAACAAACTACATCCCGTCAAACGGATTTAACTTCATGAATCAGTATTTACCTGATACATATGAGAAAGAATTTGAGCGTTACGGAAACCGTACCGTTGCATCTTTCCTTCGTATGGTAGGTGCTGAGATGCCGTCTATCTCTGACCAAATCAAATGGGCAGAACAAGGTCGTCTTCACACTAAGTACACTAAAGTTGTTTCTACAGCTACTGCAACAAATGCTAACACTGCTGTCTTCCAAGTGAATGACTTGAACGTAACAGGTATCGCTATCCGCGCAGGTCAAACTGTAATGATTACTCCTAACGTTGCGGGTCCTTCCCAAAACAAAGCAATCGTTACTGCTGTTAACACAGCTACTGACCAATTCACAGTTGCTTTCTACGAAACTGCAGGTTTTACCAATGCTTCTACAGCTAACGAATTTAGCGTATTTGTTTATGGTTCTGAGTTCAAGAAAGGTACTGTAGGTATGATTGGTTCATTGGAAGCAGAAGACGAAATCTTCTCTAACAGCCCAATCATCATCAAAGACAAATATGCTGTCAATGGTTCTGACATGGCTCAGATCGGTTGGATTGAAATCACTACTGAGAATGGTGCTAACGGATACCTTTGGTATTTGAAGTCTGAGCACGAAACTCGTCTCCGTTTCGAAGACTACCTCGAAACTGCAATGTTAGAAGCTGTTCCTGCTGAATCAGGTTCAGGTGTTGCTAACTCAGGTGTCAACCCAATCTATGGTAACAAAGGTTCTGAAGGTGCTTTCTACGTTGTTAACTCTCGTGGTAACGTATGGGGCGGTGGTAACCCAACATCATTGCAAGATTTCGACGATATGATTTCTCGTCTTGACAAACAAGGTTCTATCGAAGAGAACGTATTGTTCGTTAATCGTGATTTCTCTTTCGACATCGACGATATGTTGGCTGCTCAAAACAGCTATGGTGCTGCAGGTACATCTTATGGTTTGTTTGACAACGACCGTGACATGGCCCTTAACCTTGGTTTCTCAGGATTCCGTCGTGGTTATGACTTCTACAAAACAGATTGGAAATACCTCAACGATCCAACAATGCGTGGTGGTTTGACTGCATCTGCTACAGGAGCTTCAACTGCTAACGTAATCACAGGTATGCTTGTTCCTGCAGGTTCAACAACTGTATACGATCAAATCCTTGGTAAAAACGCTAAGCGTCCGTTCTTACACGTTCGTTACCGTGCGTCTGAAACTGAAGATCGTCGTTACAAAACTTGGATCACAGGTTCTGCCGGTGGTGCTGCTACTAGCGACCTCGATGCAATGGAAGTTAACTTCTTGTCTGAGCGTGCACTTTGTACCTTGGGCGCGAACAACTTCTTCTTGTTCTGTTACGGTGCCTAATTAGAACTCAAAATATGAGAGGGGCTTCGGTCCCTCTCTATTTTTATTGTAAACTTTAATTATATTATATCTTATGTCAAAAAAAGTAAAGTTGGCTGCTGCCGACAGAGTTTATAGACTCAAAAATGATAAGGCACCATTGTCTTATATGCTATCAGCAAGAAACACAAAACGCTCAGCACTCCTTTGGTACGATGAGGAAACCAATGAAAACAGACCTCTGCGTTATGCAATAAACCAAAAGAGCCCATTTGAGGACGAGCAAGATGGAAATCCACTTATCCAACCTATTATCTTTGAGAGCGGATTCTTAAACGTTCCTAAAAACAATCCTGTTTTACAGGAGTTTTTATATTACCATCCACAGAATGGTATCGTATTTGAAGAAGTAAATAAAGAGCGTGATGCACAAGAAGAAGTTGAATTCTTGGCAACTGAGGTTGATGCATTAATCAGAGCTCGTGAGTTAAGCATTGAGCAACTTGAGACAGTATATCGAGTATTATTCAACAAAGATGTAAGCCGTGTTACCACAGCAGAAATGAAGCGCGATGTGCTTATCTATGCACGTAACTACCCACTTAACTTCTTGAATGCACTTGAAGATCCAATGCTACACTTACAATCACAAGTTCATATATTCTTTGACATGGGATTACTTGGTTTCCGAAGTGGAAACAAAGAAGTTTGGTATAATACACCTACTAACAAAAAGAAAATGCTCAATATACCTTACGGTGAAGACCCATATGTGCTAGTCGCTATGTATCTTAAAACTGATGAAGGTGTTGAAGCATTGAAAATGTTAGAGCACCATTTGGAGAATGCATAAATAATGTTATATTTGTAACGTTGTTTTAGAGTTCTACTCATTTGTTTGTTTGATAAAGGTGTCCTAGTGGCACCTTTATTTTTTTGTATCTTTGTGAAAAGATATTTCAATGATTAACTCAGTAAGAAACACCGTATTGTCAGTTCTTAACAAGAACAACTACGGCTATATATCTCCTTCTGACTTTAACTTGTTTGCAAAACAGGCTCAGATGGAAATCTATGAAGAGTACTACAGCAGCTATAATAAGACCATAAATGCAGAGAATGCAAGGCTATCAGGCACTGAGTATGCTGATATCGAGAATCCTATTGCAGAGGTCTTAGAGGGCTTCTTGCGTAATGATACGCTCACACAGGTTACGCCTTCAACAAATCAATACTACTTACCATCATTGGTAACAACAGGATACAACTTCTATATGATTAGCAGACTTACTTGCTTTGACCCAACGGGTACAACAAGATTGGGAGATGCTGAGAAGGTTGCTAACGCACGTTTGTATATGTTATTGGACTCAATGCTTACGGCACCGACCACAAAGTATCCATCTTATATTATTGAAGGTGATACTATCAGTGTATACCCTGACACCATCAATGGGGTGTCGTCATTAAAGTGCTCATACTTTAGGTTACCTTTAGATCCTAAGTGGACATACATCAACTTGATAAGTAATGGTGAGCCATCATTTGACCCATCACAACCTGACTACCAAGACTTTGAGCTTCCTTTTGAAGATGAATACAAAATAGTAATGAAAATCCTTCAATATTGTGGTATATCCATAAGAGAGATTCAAGTTGCTCAGTATGCTATTCAGCAAGAACAGAGCGAAAACCCTGCATTTAGCCAACAACAATAATAGACCATGGCATATATTTCACAGTATCAATATTACGAGAATGGCGGTAATGCGCCTGAGGATGCCAATTGGGGCTCTTATCAGTATGTAGGCCTGCATAATATCGTCAACAACTTTATGTTGATGTATGCAGGTAATCATTCATTGGTTAACAATGAGGAGCGCTATAAGATAATCTTCCATGCAAAGCGTGCTATCCAAGAGCTAAACTATGACGCATTTAAAGAAATTAAAGTGCTTCAGCTCACTATATGTGATCAACTTCGTTTTGTTCTACCTTCTGACTACGTCAATTGGGTACGCATATCTTTGTATAAGGATGGTTGGATTAGACCAATGACTGAGAATATTCAGATTCAGTCAGCAAAGGCTTACCTACAGGATAATGATTGTAGGATTTTATTTGATGAGGCAGGTAATGCACTCGAGCCTGAGTTTTCTGAGCTTGATTGGGATCGTATTAAGGGTACTCAAAAGAGCATCTACCTAAATCCGGGAAATCAATTTGATGGACAGGAGGGTTGGAACTATGATGGGGCTTGGTATTTTGAGGCAGGTATTGGTACCCGATATGGTTTAAATACAGAGACGGCTAACGGAAATCCAACATTTACCATTGATAAGAAGGCAGGAGTTATTAACTTTAGCTCGCACATGTCAGGAGAGTCTGTTATCCTTGAGTACGTATCTGATGGTATGGAGAATGGTGACGACAGCTTAGTGACTGTAAACAAGTTATTTGAGAAATATGTGTACGCATATATTCAATATGAGATACTCAACTCAAAGCTTGGTGTACAAGAATATGTAGTAATGAGAGCACGAAAAGAAAAGTCATCTCTATTGCGTAATGCAAAAATTAGATTGAGTAATATTCATCCGGGCCGTTTGTTAATGAACTTACGTGGTCAGCATAAGTGGGTAAAGTAACATGACAAAAATTACAAGAAACTTTACTGCGGGTAAAATGAACAAGGTCGTTGATGAACGACTTATACCCAACGGTCAATATATTGACGCATTGAATGTGCGTATGGGTTCAACTGAACTTAGTGAGATTGGTGCCATTGAAAACACAAAAGGTAATTTAAAAATTACCTCATTGGTTTACATTGATGGAACGCCATTAAGCATAGATGCTCGCACAATTGGTGCGTTTGAGGATGGAGCTAACGAGACCATTTATTGGTTTGTGCACGACTCAAACTTTCCTGTTGGGGCAACCGGAAAACTTGACTTGATTGTATCGTTAAATGTATTAACCAACATACTAACGTACCACATCATTAGTATTGATGATAGTGATGGTGTTAACACCACACTAAACTTCAATGAGAAGTATGTGATTACAGCTGTCAATAAGATTGATGACTTGTTATTTTTCTCTGACGACTACAACGCGCCACGAGTAATTGACGTTACAAAGAACTACGCCAACCCTGTTGGTAACATAGACCAATTCACAAATGAGGCTACGCTTGTAATTAAGAAGCCACCGGTTGAGGCACCTGAAATTCAGTTGACTAATGTACCGGGTCAAGAGAACTTCTTGACTGAGCGCTTCATTTGCTTTGCATATCGCTACAGATATGAGAACAATGAGTATTCAGCAATCTCTCAATTCACTGAGCCTGCGTTTATTCCTGATCCATTTGAGTTTAGCAATGATAGCTTCTTGAACAATGGTATGGTCAACTCATTCAACTCTGTTGTGATTACATACAACACAGGCGGCCCATTGGTTGTTGGGGTTGACTTGCTATTCAAAGAGATGGAGAGCAATATCATTAGAGTTATTGAGAAGCTTGATAAGAATGAACTTGGTTTAATAGATAACACTGACTACACCTATAACTTTACAAACAGCAAGATATTCACAGTTCTTCCTGAGTCAGAGATACTAAGGCTATATGACAATGTTCCATTGTTGGCCAAGGCGCAGACTATTATGGGTAACCGTCTAATGTACGGGAACTATTTAGAGGGGTATGACTTACTCGACAAATTTGGGAATGCGGTAAGATTTGAGTATTACACCACATTATTTAGCGAAGCGATTGGTCTTACTGAGATACCAAACTCATTAGATGATGGTGATTACAACATAGATGGTGCTGAGACTATTTCTGACGCTGTTTTAGATATTGACCTATCAGGAATACCATTGACAGAGGGATCGTCCATTACAATTGATTTTTCACTTAGTCACTCAGCATTTACGGGAAGCACACCATTCCCTACTCAAACCAACTCAAATGTTGATGTGTCGTTTACATATTATTTACCGACGACATTTGCATCTGTGTTTGACATGGTATCAGATGTATCTTTTCAAGAGGCAGTTGGTCTAGTAACAAATGTTCAGACAATGCCAAATGCGTGTTTAGGTACAACGCTATCAGACGCGTTTAACTGTGCAATGACACAGAACTTGAATACCTATGCTAAATATACTAGTGGTATCAATACAGCTAACTTATTAACATCAGCGATAGGTACATCCGGTAGTGACGTGGTTTCATTTCAATTCCCTGCTGTTGCATACGTAGATAATACAACAACTCCGACATATACTGTTTACGAGTACATGAAGGTGAACTCAGCTGAATCTTCATTTCAATCTATATCTCAAAACCAAAGTTTACATAGCAATCGTGACTATGAGATTGGTATTGTATATATGGATGATTATAATAGATCAACAACTGCATTGGTCAGTCAATTAAATACTGAGCACGTACCATGTGGAAATTCAGATAGTAAAAATAGAATAGTAGTTACTATACCTGACGCACAAATCGCCCCATATTGGGCTACACGATATAAGTTTGTCATTAAGGCAGATAGGGATACATATGAGACAATCTACAGTAATATATTCTTTGTTGACCCTGAAACAAATTACGCTTATTTCTTATTGGAAGGAGAGAATACTCGAAAAGTAAATGTAGGAGATAGGCTAATTGTAAAAAGAGATTCTTCAGGACCTGTTGACAATTGTGCTTATGCCACAGTATTAGAAAAGGAAGCGCAGGCTAAAAACTTCTTGACTATACCAAGTTCTATTACAGGTGTAAATATTACTATACCTTCAGGTGTATATATCAAAATAAAGCCAAATAATTTCAATGCTGCATTTTCTGAAAACGCATTTATAACTGCGGGAACAAAAACTGATGAAGTAAAAACCAATGGCACTTATCCACAAGTAAATTACCCGATGAACATAGAGGACCCGTCTAACCCGGGTTTCTATATTGACTATGACATTCCTCAGGGAACAATTATTAAAATGACTTTTAAGTTCCAAAGAGGAAAAGAAGGTGGTGGTGGAAACATTTGCGAAACAAGAATATATAATTTAGAAAAAACAATTACTTCTCAAGCCAATTACGCTAATATGTATGATTGGTTTATTGGGGATAATATTGCCAATTTATTAGATGATGGTACGCCATACGTAAGTAATCCAAGTGCTTGTGCTATTCAGAATACTTTTGTATCAGCATTGGCTTCATCTCCTGCATTTCTACCATTTAATGAGTGCATAAATTATTATCAA
>Ga0102877_1000371_pt1 | contig 16355 bp, 27 predicted proteins | sample Colrivmeta1548B3_FD_78186 | JGI IMG/M metagenome (GOLD analysis project Ga0102877, IMG submission 78186) | Estuarine microbial communities from the Columbia River estuary - metaG 1548B-3 | ecosystem: Environmental > Aquatic > Marine > Intertidal zone > Estuary | place: USA: Columbia River...
GAGTAATCGTGGTAACATTAACTGAGTAAAAGTTACTCAAGTAACTAATTTGTGCCGTAGAGAATACAGACGCACCATTAGGTTCCGCCCCTCGTGAGGAACGGTACTTTATTTGTATACGGTTACCCGCAATAGGACTACTGCCTAGGATTCTACCACCACCAAAATAAATCTCATAGAACCCATTGGATGACTCACGCAACATAAAGATGTGAGAATTTCTATCAATAGTAGATACTTTGTCAATATTAGTGTAATTTAAACTATCTACACCAGTCCAGTCGCTAAACACTTGGACTTCCATACTGTCTGTATCAATCGTTGCGTCTTCAATAACATATACGTTATCGTCAGAAGCGTTACCTACTAAGAAGTTCTTAGTTTTAATTTCACCTTCATAAACGGTTATAAGTTCACTACCTGCTGCCGTCTGGAATATATACTGGTCACCTGACTTTCTAGAAGTATATTCGCTGGGCGTTTTAAATGAATATAGTATATCATCATACTGAGCAAATAATTCTGTACCTTTCGGTAAGGATATAATATCAGGCCCGTTGGGAATAACTACTGATATTTTAACTTCAGCAGATGACGCAGTTCGAGATTTAGGTACATACCCTAAAAGTTCCGCATGGTTAACCACCGAAGTACGAAGTTGTGCCGTAGTGATGAATGACTCATTGATAGCCATATTAGCAATCAGACCATTCACATGAGTGTTATAAGCGAGAACATCTAGTATGCTAGATAGTCCAGACGCTTCAAAGTCATAATCAGTAAACTCACCACTTTGCTTGTAGTAGGTCTTCAGTTTATTTTTAATGTTTACAAAATCGAGATCCGACGTTGATATAGGCATTTAGCGTATCCTCGCAATATTCACGTTCAAACTTACCTGCTCTAATGTACTGATAACCTGAAAGGTGATTGTTAAATCTAAAGAGTTATAATCGGGTGAAAATTTACTAACGACCCTTTGTAGTTTCGCTCGTGGTTCGTAATTATTAATAGCGTTGCGTACCATCGATTTGATATTATCGTCGTCAAACTCATCACCTAACTCAAATAACATACCTTCCAAGTTCGCTCCAAATGACGGAGCAAAAGGTTTAGACCCTCTGTTACACAACAAAAGATTCTTGACAGACTGAGCCACAGAGGAGGCCTCCGTCTTCTTGTATATATCTCCAGATGGTTTCACCGTAAACGAACAATCGATATCCGAGTTTTTCTTTTGAATAGAACTCGTGATTGGTCGAGTGGTAAGATTGCCATCTTCTATTGATGTGAGTTTTTTAACTGACATGGGCTTCCAACTCTTTTTGTAGTATTTATACAGTTTGCTAAGGCGCAACAATCTCAATCTTGGTAGGAATGCCGAGTAATTCCAAAACATCACAAAAACTTAGCGTTAATAGTTCTAACAACTTACCGAGTCCGATGGCATCAAGGAATTTTTTAATCTTTTTTATCCATATACTCAATAAATGCCATTGCCAGTTAAGCGCAAAGTCGCGAGCACCTTTCTTGAAGTTATCAATATCTTGCTCTGCGGATTTAACTTTTCCTTCCATGTCACCGCCTATGATATCATCATATACGTTGAAACCAAGAATTTCTATTTCTTTCAATTGGTCAGCAATCATCGCATAACCCTTACCTTGAAGTTTAGCCTTCTCAGCATCTAGGTCGGGTTCCGACATGCCTTCGAAGAATCCTTCAACTCGTTCTATTTGTTGATTGACTTCGGCAATCTTATCTTTAACTTCATCCTCTATCTGTTTGATAGTAGAATCTATCCATTCATTGATATCAAAGTTCAATAGGTCTGGGAGTGAAGGTAATCCTAATGCGTCCCAAATCTCTTTAAATTTTTTGATGAGTTTGTTAAACAGATCCCACACCAGATTGGTAACCGCATTCATCATTTCAGACTTGATATATTGCCAAGTGATTTTCGCTTTCCACTCGCGGCACTTTACACCGTACGTACCATCCCATGACCGGAGAGGTTCTGGAATTAATAGATATAGTTCGTCAAGTCTTTCTTCAATCTGTAGTTTGATTCGGGCCTGTTCTTCGTCAGTGAATATTTCTAAAAGGTTTATTTCAATCCCCATTATATTCAAATTGAAGTCAACCGGTAACAGTTTAGATATTAGTTCCGCGATCTTGACTGGGATGAATAATTGATAATCTTGAATCAATTCATTGAAGGCATCGTCCGCCTCCTTTTCCCAATTTCGAATCTTCCCTTCTTTGTCCCAATACGGAGCAAGTAAATCTGATACCTGTTCAATAGTAGTTTCTACTTCGGTAATAATATCTTGTAATTGATCTATAAGCTCTTGTGCTTCAGCATCAACCTCGTCGACGAATTGATCTTTAAGGTCGATTATATTTTGTCTTAATTGCGTTGGGATGTTAGATAACTTATTAAACTCTTTGACAATGTCCGCACGAGTAGGAGGGAATCCACCCTCGCACGGTATCTCAATTCCTAATTCTAATATGGAAAGTTGATCTACCGCTAACACGCTCAAGGTTTTTAATACATCTAACTGTCCTTTACTGACCGAAGATACTGACGCTATTGGATTAGGTGGTTTAATCTGTAATACCGGTGTATCTACTACCGGAAACTCTTCTGAATCAGCCATTAGACATTATCCGCCCGAGTTTAGTGTTATAAATTCGCTACCATTAATGTTTACTGTATTAGCAGACACCGAAACCTTACCGTGACTTCCACCCACAGTTAAATTTATAGAGACTGGTTTATCCCCATTTGCGGGTACATATATGGAGATATTACCATCCTTATCCATTTCATAGTACGCACCCCCTTTATGCTTTTCTTTGATACGTTCAGCGCCAGGCGTATCATCATACTCTTTATAATGTCCGGTCTCTGTCTCGTATACCTTATTGAGAGGGTAGTTCTCCTTTGCCTTCTCGTTCGTATCCCCTGTTTTGGGTACAGTGCCAATCACCATAGGCAACTGAGAGTTCTTCCCGTCAAGGAACATACCGAACACTTGTGTACCCTTTAGGATACCTAGGTTCTGACCCTGTCCCTTATGGATACCCGTAGTGACAGGTACAACTATCTGGGCCCAAGGCAGGTCTTCGTCAGGAATTTCATCATATACACCGAAAACCCTAACCCTGACTCTACCCAATTTCTCTGGGTCGTCCTTTACATTGACAACCTCACCCATAAACCATCTAGTCTGGTCGCCATAAAAATCTATTGAATTCTGCGGTATCATTGATTGGTCACCTTTTCATCCGACAACTTCACACAAGTGAGTGTCGCTACATAATTTTCAGCTCGGAACGCATGTTTAACCCCGAAGATGAGAAAGTCACCAGACTTCTTCATATCAATTGAGGTGGTATCATTACCATCTTCGGTGTTTATATTAGCAAGAAATCTGAGTCTGATTTTTTTACCTATACTATTATTACGTCTCCCTTTCATAAACTCAATGAAATTAACACTAATAGTAAGAGGACTCTTTTTCAAAACATGATCCATGCTCTTATTAATAACACTTAGTTTATAGTTAGCAAAGTCATCACTTTGTGATAGTGAATTAAACCCTTCATACGCATCCGTACTACCAATCTGAGTAATCTTGCGACTCTTTTTCGTATTGAGTTCCGATTTTCTGAAATAATCTAGCGCATCCGAAGTATTAGATATGAGCTTGTCATTTTTTATTTTCTGTGTAAAGTCCTTATCAATATCAAATATACCCGAGACTCTTTCGTTTTTAGTTATATCCAGAAAACTATATTCACCACCCACGATACCTTCGGAAATCATTTTAAATAAGTTATCAGTATTTTTGAACTGATACCCTAGTATAGTACGTCGTCTGATTTTAGACTCATTGTCATTACCTTGAGGTATGTTCGCTTGTATATGGGCGAATGGTACGTCCGGATTAATAACATCTTGTTCCATCAGTGTTTTGAGGTCACTGAAGATCAACTCATCTCCGATAAGAGAAGAGTATAGGTAGAAAGGATATCCTTCCTTAGTACTAGAATTATTTTTTATCCAAGAGATTGATTCCATCGGTGTTAAGTTAGGTACAATCACCCGCATCTCTTGTTTATCAGTGTCAGTCGAAGATACTTTCTTATTAATCAAGTCACTGATAGACCCAATAATTTTAGACGGTTTTCCGGAATACTGACGGTTAACATTAATCATATTAGACTCGTAAGCGATATCTTCTATGAGATGAACTACAACATTTTCTACCGTATCATGACCTTTCTGCGAAAACAAAACTTGCGTTATATAAAACGTTTTGGCGATAACTTTAGCATCAAGATCATCAGTCACTATCAGTTCTACATGAACTTTCTCACCACCCTGTAAATAACCACTTGTTATAACATCTCCGCTATCAATGAAGGATAGTGTGCCGGTGAGGTAAGGTTTATCTAAATGCTCGAACACGTCAAGGTCAGTCACCGCATTTCGGATATCCACTTTTTTGTGTGAAGTGAAATGAGTACTTTCGATGAGAACTTTTTTAAATTCAAAAGGTGTTTTATGTTCGAGTTCACTAATTGCTGTCATAACTTACCCATAGAGTCTTGAATGGCTCGCACAACAGAATTTATATTACCTTTGCGAAGTACGCGTATTTGTTTTAATGATTCATTCTGTTGGTGATAGTGCTCTTCGTGAGTCACTTCTATATCATTAACTCCGGGCCCGAGGTATGGGTCGATGTCTATAATATTACCTTCAATATCAGTATAAAAACGAGCGGACTTGTGTTCGGGTTCAACTGTGTTCACAAGCAATGTTTCCAAAACACCTTCGTTATTGGTAGAATCTAATTGTTCACCGTTAGAAAAGGAACCCGATACCATCTTCACTACAACTTGCCCGAGCCGAACATGTCGATGTAGAACTTCAGCAGTACCGTTCGCTCCTTGGATGGTTTGGTGGGTCAAGAACTTGTTTACAATATCCTCACTCGTGTTTAACACAATGTAAGGATGTTCTTTCTCCACTTTCGCTTGTACCTGAGCATACGGTAATGGCCATCCACGTTCGCGAATCTCATCGTTCATGAAATAGAATGTCCAGTGTAAATTAGCATCGCCGTACAACTTATATGCTACATGATCAGGACGTTCGCCATCAGCAATGTAGTAGTCAGTATAGAATGAGGTAGCATCCTTAACGTTATCCAAAATATCAGCGTACGCAGTAAGATTTTGCGCAATGGAGCGATCAGCGGTATCGCCGAATCTATAGAATATTTTAGGGAAGTATTTAAAGTATGCCATTAGTAACCACCATCTCCACTTTCGTCTGTGCTTTCTTCAATATCTTCGCGACTTAATGTTCTGTCCTCTACCATTGTAAACGACAAGTCAATTTCAGCAGGAGTTCCGTCTTCATGGAATGCCATTGAACCCGCATTATAATTTACACTGATACTGCGTATGAAGGTATTGCGTAATTTAGTTCCGACTCGTACTGGAGCCGCACCCTCGATGTCTGGCATAAACCAACTCGATACATCGAATACCATAGGATACTTATAACCCGCACTTATACCATCTCCCACACCACCAATCATCTCAGGGTATGCGGATTTCCTAAAGATATGAATAATATTTTTAATTTCGTCAGCCTCTTTCTTACTCTTAGGAATAAACTTAAACTGAAACTGAAACTCACGTATTCCTACGTTTCTGAACTGAGTCCGTATGTTTGGATTAACAGATACCGCTCCAGCAATACTAACTGCTGATCCTGCGGTTTCATTGATTTTCTGCGCCCCACGCGCAAGAGCAAGTCTTGCTAATGCGGGAGTCTTTGCGCTATTGACCATATCTGTGATAGATTGTTTTCCACTAGTAATAGATTGCGCCAACGCGCCCATCGCGCCACTACCTGACGACAACGCTTGAAAACCGGCAGCACCAGCAGTACCCAAACTAGGTGTGTCATATCCAAAGTTATCTGTGATCACTAGAGAGACTGGTAAGTATAGCGCTACCACGTCACCCGTGTATTCGATGCTTCTCGCTACTACTTCTTTTGACTCTGTACCGGCACCGGATTCGGCAGCTTTCACTGCTTCCGCTTCCTCTTCATTTTTTGGTTTACCGTCACCTTCGTCTTCGCTTGGTCGGTTAAGAGCAAACATACTTTCGAACAACGCACCAAAGTCAATACCTTTAATGGTCGGTGGTTTAATTTCTTTTATGTGAAATAATACCTTAGACCGAGAATTTGTAGTATCTAGAGGATACTGCAGTATCTTTTTTGACTTGGCTGTGTTGTCTGTAGTGTCGGTAGGTTCTGTTTCTGCCATCGGAATAACTCTCGGTTATAAATACTTTTTACTATTTATACATAAAGTTACTAATGAAAACATACAAAGGCAGATACCAACCGAAAAACCCAGAAAAGTACGCTGGTGATGTGGATAATGTCGTCTATCGTTCAGGTTGGGAACGACATGTTATGAAATGGTGCGACGAAAGTATAGACATCGTACAGTGGATGTCCGAAGAACTTGTTATACCGTACATATGCGAAACCGATGGAAGACCTCACCGATACTTCACCGACTTTGTTATTAAGTACAAGTCTGGACGAGTGGTTATTGTGGAAGTCAAACCTCATAAAGAGACCCTGTTACCCGTACGTAAACAAGGTAAGACTAGACGTACTATATTGACCGAAGGAATGACATACATCAAGAACCAGTCGAAGTGGAAGGCCGCTAAGGCGTATGCTGATGACCGTGGATATCACTTCGAGATATGGACTGAGAAAGAATTGACCGCAATGGGTGTCATGCCCAAGTCCACTCAAAAGATGCGTACCAAGAAACCCCTGAAAAAACTTGCGCCCTTCCGTAAGAAAAAGAAATAGTTCCTGTATAAATAGTAGGAATAGATTTTAACTCAGGAACTTTATGTCTACAGTATTTAACAGACTAGAACTACAAGCATTCCGTGCGGGTATTACTCCTCGCACAAAGGAGTCGCGAGCATGGTTCCAACAAAAGATTAAGAATCTACGTAGCATCAATCGTGAAGCATTGATGAAAGAAGAACCTTTAAAGCAAGTGAGTACCGAAATTGTCGGTAGCATGTATATGTTCTTCTACGATCCGAAGCACAAAGAGACATTACCGTATTACGATACGTTTCCTTTAGTGGTCGTTGTCGGGCCCGCAGAAGGCGGATTCCTAGGATTGAACCTTCATTACCTACCTCCTATCTTACGTGCTAAGATGTTGGACGGGTTGATGGAGATTACTACTAACAATAAGTTTAACGATTCTACGCGATTCAAGATGACATATGAGTTACTTGCGCGAGCATCGAAATTTAAGTACTACAAACCCTGTCTCAAACATTATTTGAATAAACAGGTAAAAAGTAAGTTCGCATTGGTTCCTGCTCCAGAGTGGGAGATTGCTACATTCCTTCCGACAGCACAATTCCGTAAGGCGAACTCTAAGAAAGTCTACGCAGACTCTAAGAAAATGATAGGTGGATAACCAATGGCATCAATAGAAGATTTAAAGAGTAGACTTATTAGTCGAGGCGGACTAGCGTCTGCTAACCAGTTTGGTGTGGTACTACCATCAAAAGTAGGTATCACTAAATTAAGTGGCGCTAAGAATAATAACATATTGTGTAAAAGCGCAACGTTGCCTGGCAGACAAATTACTACACTAGATAGACAAATTGGTCTGTATAGTGAAAAGATTGCCAATGGATTCCTCGTAGAAGATGTTACGTTGACCTTCCATCTTCTGAACGATTATAGTGTTCGTAAATATTTTGATAAATGGTTGGGAGCAATGGTAGGGCATATGACACCCACTCCCCCCAAAGAACCTAAACCTCCCGCAGAAGGCGAAGAAGCTAAACCACCAGCACCAAAACCTTTATCGAGGGGTGCCATCGGGTGGAAGGACGATTACGTTGCGGACATTATAATACATCAATTAAAAAAACCACAGGTTCGTGTGGGGTTCGACCTAGGGCCTTTAGATATTAATCTAGACCTACTGGGAGGTACCGTGTACAGTGTTAAACTGATAGACGCTTTCCCGACAAACGTATCAACTATTCAATTGAGTGATGACCTCGACGGATTAGTAGAAGTAACTGTTACATTTTCATACACCAACTGGGAGCCCTTTAAGGCTGACAAAGTAGGGTTATTCTCTGCTGACATCAATCTTAATTTCGGCGGCTTAATTTAAATTATAGGATTTATAATGGCATTACCAAAACTGAATGACACACCAAAATATCGCGTTACCGTACCATCTACAGGTCAGGAAGTTAGTTACCGACCTTTCCTAGTAAAGGAACAGAAGATGTTGCTGATCGCATCTGAGACGCAAGATAGAGTGGATATGGTTAAATCAATCATCAACACTATCAATGCGTGTACTACAGAAGACATCAAGGGAGAACTAACTACCTTTGATGTAGACTACCTATTCACTAAGATTCGGTCAAAATCCGTAGGTGAGACAAGTACATTATTAATTTCATGTACCGAATGTGAAATGAATAACGAAGTTGTGGTTGAACTCGATAAGATAGAAGTTGAGGGAGTGGCCACCGATGTTAAAATCAATATCACTGACGACATTGTTCTTGAAATGAGATACCCGACATACGAAGACTTTATGAAAAATGAGAAACTTCTACATGGTACGAGTGCTACAGAATCTCTACTAGAGTTGCTTATCACATGTATAGCGACTATATGTACCGAAGAAGAACGATACTCGACCAAAGATTCGACTAGAGAAGAACTAATTGATTTTATAGACTCAATGACAGCACAACAGTTCGAGACAATTTCGACATTTGTAAATGATATGCCCACACTTAAAGAAGAAGTTAAATTTACGTGTGCGCAGTGTAATACAGAGAACTCTAAAGTTCTAGAAGGCATAGATGATTTTTTTTGATTAATCTCTCTCATGACACGTTGGTAAATTACTACCAAGTTAACTTCCAACTGTTAAACAACTTCAACTACTCATTGAGTGATGTTGAAGAAATGTTGCCTTGGGAGAGAGAGATTTATTTGACCATGTTGATTGAAGACCTAAAAGAAAAAAGAGAAAGAGCACAACAGCAGGGATAATCCATGGTTGAAACATTAATAGAGCACCTAAAATCACAGAATAATACTCTGGATAGTGTTAACACTAACCTTACGAGTATGAACAGTTCTTTAGCGACAATGATTCTGAGTGACCGGAAGGACGAACTTCGTCGCCGTGAAGCAGATGATGATGCTAAAAGAGCAGCGAGTGCTGCCTCCCGAACAACCAGTACTGCCGGTGGTGGTGGTAGTAAAAAAGGTGGTGGCGGTGGTAGATTTTCGGGTTTTGGTGGTGTTCTAGGTGGATTTGGTGCGGGTACGTTGGCAGGTGGGGCAACAAGTTTATTAGGTAGAGCTGCCCTGGCAGGTGGTTTGGCTGCGGGTGCCGACAATATTGCTAGTTATGTTCAAGAACAGACTGGTTCAAGTGACCTCGCTGATGCCGCGCATCGAGCAACAAAACTGGGGTCATTCGGTCTTCTTTTGGGTACGCGTTTTGCTTTACTGGGTGCGGTAGGTGGAGCCCTTGCTACTCCCGAAGTTATATCAGAACTTGAAAAGTTGGGAGACAAGGCAGCAGGACTGAAAGAGCCTTTGATGAAATTCACAGGTGCTCTACCTTCATTGAACGACGCACTTTCTAAAGTGACTGAAACCGTGGTAGGGACTTTAAGTTTTATTAATTCAGCAATCGAGGGAGACGTGCCCGCTGCTTTAGACAAGGTCGACGAAGCGGCAGTATTGGCTCTTGGTGTTAAAGGAGGTATGGACGCTAACAAGAATAAGGAGAAACTTACTAGAGCAGGTCGAAGAGCTGCGCAAAATGCTCGGCAGGCAGCAATCAAGGCAAAAAAAGTTACTTCACCAGTATCAGAAATGGAGTTCTCTAAAAGTCAACGTCAACAATTTAATTCTGAAACTGCTAAGGGTTTGAGTGACAAGGAAATTAAAGCTTTGGAGCTAGATGGACTCAAGGTAGATAAAACTACCGGTAGTATCTCTAAGGTCGGTGGTGAATTTGTAAGTGCTGATAAGGTAGATGAATTATTTGCTAAGAATGAAATCAAAACGTCAACCCAAAGTCTCAGTGCTAAAAACTTTATAGATGAACTTAATGGTAAAGCGGCAGCGAAATACGGTAAGTTTGGTAAGGCATTATCCTTCTTAAAGAAAGTTCCGGCATTGGGTTCTTTAATAAGTGGTGGAATAATAGCAAATATTTTAATGGATGAGACCACATCTACGAAAGAAAAAGCGGCATTGCTTAGTAAAGAATTGGGTAGCATAGGTGGCGCAGCTCTTGGTGGCGCAGTTGGTGGTTTGATAGGAACCTTAGGCATGCCCGGCATAGGTACTCTTACTGGAGGTGTATTGGGTGCTTTAGCTGGTTCGTGGTCAGGAGAGGAATTGGGAGAAAAGTTTGCCAATTGGATGTTAGGTGTAGACGATTCAGCATCAGAACCCTCAGAACCTGTGGCAGCAGCCGGTGGAAATAAAAGACGACGAGGTGCTGGTGCCAAACCTTCTCAGGTTAGTAGTAGTGTCACGTCAGCACCGTATCCTCAGTCTGGTGTTAAGGTTGCGACAGCATCTAGTGATATGTTTGCCGCTCAGGCGCAACAAAATATCGTGGTGGTAGACAATAGTAATGTCAGTAATAATGTCAGCACTCAGGCAGGTGATGTTAGTTTCAGCGGAACCACTGGTTTCGACTTCTATGACCCAATGATGGGTTCTAGAACTGCATAAAAAAAAGGGGGAACTTTCGTTCCCCCCGAATCCAAATATCTGGATTAATCTTCAGCAGCCATCTTCGCGAAATACGACAGAGTATCATCAGTCGATTCGGCGACAGGCGCCTCGGCAGCAGGAGCTGATACAACCGTTGGTTCTGACGCTGAACGAATTGGAGCAGCTTCTGCCGATTGGGCAAGTGCTTCATTCTTCAGAGTAGCACCGTTTCCAGTTGCTACTCCTAGGACAGTATCCAACTTAGCCTTCAAATCATCATAAGACTTGAACCAGTTCGCATCAAATGCGTTCGGGTAGTTTGGTACTTGGAACTCATTCAGGTCATACAAAGAGTTATAGGTGGATTCCAACCTAGTCTCGTCTGCCTCAAACAGAGCAGTAGGAGATTTGAAATCTGACTTATCATAGTTGCGGTATCCTGCGACATTACGAATCTTCAATTCGAAGTTCGCACCAGACCAGAAATCGAATGGATTGACCGGAGTCTCGCCAGGAAATTCTGGTTGCATCATATCCATGATCTTGTCAAAGATTTTCTTACCGAACTCGTAGATCATTACCTTGCCATTGTTGGCTGGGTTTGCGGGATCATTAACGACTAGGATGTTAGTAACGTAGTGTAGACGACGCTTCTGACGACGGGCAGTCTCTTTATCTTCTTCGATACCAGAGTTCCATAGACGAGAGTTTAACTCACCTAATGGGTCGTTCTGACCTAGTGTAGTCAATGAACGTTCGATGTACCACTGACCGGTTGGGCCTTTAAAGGCATGATCCCAATAACGTACCCACGGTAGGTCTTGACCTTCCATCGCGGGTAGAAAACGAATGATAGCGTAACCATTACCTGCTTCATCAACAGTAGGTTTCCACTTGCGGTCGTCTTGGTATTTGTTTGTGTTGGTTGCCTGACCGGATGCTTCGGTAGCAGCGGTAACAAGCTTTGAGATATCCATAGATTTGGATTTTAGATTTGCGAAAGACATAATATTTCCTTTAGTATTAGGATTACTTAAATATAAACAATGGTCGTATGAACAATGTATGTGATTGCCTCTAGGGCACTGCTATTTATAACACATCTAAAGTGTTAAGTTTTGGTAGAAAGTTTAACTGCCGAGCTTCTGCTTCGAGGTTTTCGATTATTGGGACAGTAAGATATTTTTTAATGTCCTCTACCTCTAGACCTTGAACTTCACAAAGATGAACTATAGTATCCATATAACTCATACGATGTTTGAATACGAACTCTTCTATGTTGCGAGAGAAGGTTTTCCTATCCAAAAAGTTGGCAGCGTTCTCTGCCTTTCTATTCATCCAGTACACCAACCGATAAAACATTCTCTACTTTAAAAGAGCGCCATGCTTGTTTATCGATTGCGAAAGCACGAATTACAGACTTGTTGACAGAGTAGTCAGCGTTAGTCTCGGATACTTTAGGTTGCTCGGTAACAGGTAATAAATTAGTCGCTAAGGTACAAGGCATTACTCGCGTCTCGCCATTAACCTTAGTGAACGTCACCTCTAGAATGTTTTTCTTGAGGGTATCCATAAGTGAATCATATTCGAATGTTTTAGAATCGGTCATATTCAGCGTCCTCTTCAGATACTTCGGCGTCGGCATGAACATACTTGAGAAAATCTTCGTTGCCGTCAAGCATTACAATAACGGTTTCAAGACACTTCAACACATTTTCCATGTTACCGATGACTTCATCATCTTTGGTTTCTTTTTGAGCTTCTTCAGCATAATCCTGTAGAGACTCGATGTACACGATACGTAAGAACTCACGTGAGATAAGAGTTACATCGTTTTTAGGGTATCGACCTAAGTCAATTAAGTTTGGTGATTCAGACATTAATTCCATTCCTCGTTAGTGTTTGCTTTATAAACATCATTAAAATGAGCATTGACATATTTGTCAGTGTCATGCCAACTAATGTTGGACTTATAGTCTTGGCGGTCTAACGCCGAAACTTCTTTCGCGAGCAGTAGATTAGACCTACGTACTTTTGAACTTTTCTGTACTCTGAGAGTAGCACGACGAATCATTGCGTATCTCATTACTTTATCTACAGCCATTATACATTAATCCTTATCTTGTGTCAAGTAAAATTTACCGGTCTTCTTAGCTTCCTTTTTACGGTCAACATGTACCGCAGCGACATTATACTTTCTAGCATACTTAGCAACTGGATTTGACTTTTTCATTTTGTCCTCAATCTTCATTTACGAGATCCGACCAACTCTTTAGTTTTATTCGTTTCTCTGCTGAATACAAATCTAGGTCGGTATAAGACACGAGGTCGTATTCTTGGCAAAGGTCGATCATACACTGAAGGTCACCGAGTTCTTTGGCGAACCGCTCAAGAGTGTCATGGTCTTGACCAAATCGTTTTAGTTTAGATGCCATCTGAATAACTTCAGCACACTCTTCCTGAAGAATCGTTAAGAGTTCAGTACAACTATCATTGTGTCTCAACATCTTAGAGTCCCATCAATGTGTTGTCGCGGAAATACAAACCGGTAGGTGGAGTTAACTTACCAAGCATTGCCCAGTCTTCTGCCTTTAACGCGGGGACATATTGTCCGTATTGGTCAGCAAACTCTTTACCCATCTCGTTGTATTCGTTAAGGTACTGAAGAGCTTCTGCGGCAGCAACTTTGGCATCCTTATTCTCAAAAGTCTTTTCATCATAACGGTTAGTCAGTTTTGGTTTAGCAACAAATTTAAACATAATATATTCTCTCTCAATCAATTAGGTGGCTATTATACTTCTTTCAGAAACAAATGTCAAGGGCTTATTTAGCTTTAGATTCTTTTAACTTCCTAAATTGCCATCTTAGAAACCATTTCATTCGCCGGAAGTACTCTTTCGAATCGTAGTCAGGGTATTTTCCGTCATACCCTTCACACTCTTCACAATGAAGTGTCCACTGTTTAAAACAAAATTCTCTGAAAGTCATTAGTAGTACCAGCTGTTGTAGTGTTCTGCTTCCGCAGTAGTAGGACGGGCGCAAGAGTAAGAAGAAGTCTTGAAACCACCGTAGTTGTCCAGACGTTTCTTCATCTCTTCGCCAATGAAAGAGTTGGGAACCGCACGAACATTCTGACAGTCATAACCTTCTGAACCTTTGACAGTCTGAGACGCAATCTCACGAACGATCACAGTCCGAGCAGTAGGTTTCGCAACAACTTGGTAGAGATCGACTTGAGTCTGTTCGTAACCCCAAGAGTCAACGAACAGGTCACCGACCTTAACGCCGGCGGCAAGTTCTGCTGCCTTGACTTTCTGCGCTTCTTTACGTTTTGCGCGATACTCGGTAACAGCGAGACGATTATCAATGAACTCTTGTTGCGCTTCATACATGCGTTCAACACTACGGTAACGAACGTGGTACTCAGTCTTGTAACCAAGACGGGCACGAGGAGCAAGACGGTCGCACTTGGCGATCATACGTTCTTCATCAATAGTAAGAATAAGGTCGTGTTTCGCGAACAACTCAATCATTTCATTTTTCATAATACATCTCTCTCAATCAATTAGGTAGCTATTATAACATAACTGGGAACAATGTCAAGGGCCCTAGCCAAAATAATTTAAATATTTTTCTCACGCAGGTGTCTTATTTTTGCTTCAACGATATCAAGAACACATAACTCAGTTCCCCCGATGTGCCACTTATAGAGTTCTCCGCCTCTACTTTTAACCCCACCGTCATAATCTTTCCAGTCATACACAGTGATCGGAGTTTCTTCTCCGTAGAAGTTATATCCAACGAACTCCCATTCGGTACAAATCTTATCTTCTACATCAAGCGCATCACGAAGATAGGTAGGTTCTCCAAGAACCTCGACTAACTCGTAGTAAGTGGCGTCAATGTAACCTTTTAAACTAGTCATCATAAAACCTCAAAAATAATAAATGGTGGGAGGAGCAGTGAACCGAAGTTCCTATTCCTGATTCCAGATGTCTCGGAGACAAGCAGTGAACCCCGAAGGTTCTTAATCAGGAGACCAGACCTCCCCATCAACAGTAGCTATTATACACGATTCAGCTACAAAAACAAGGGCTTTCTTAGAACAATTTGTTATATCAACCTAACTTCTTATTTCTTTTTAGTGGCAGGAGACTTCTTCTTAACGGGGGCCTTTGCGTTAAAGGTCTTTCGTTTGACAGTAGGTTTCTTAACAGTAGGTTTCTTCTCAGGTGTCTCTACGGGAGCCTTAACAGTTTTCCGCACCTTCCTTTTGGGGTTTGTCACAGTTTTCTTTGGTTGAGGAAACTTTTTAGACAGAAACTCATTGACTGATAACCCGCACGTTCTCAACTCCTTTATAAAACGTCTGTGGGAGTCCATGTCCCACCCGTGAGCGGGTTCCAAGAACTCACCGTAATGATCCATCACAATATCAGATAATCGCTCACACTCCAAGGTATCCTTGTCGTAGAGGTACCTAACCTTACGGTCGTAATTCAACTTAACAATCTTTTCCATTATGCCACCAACTGAACCCGACCATCAAACTCGGTTATACTCATCTCAAAGGGAACGATCATTTCAATACCAACTCGGTTAATATCGAACCGGTCAGAACCGCTGCGAGAGTCAGTCACATATACCTTGTAACCATGACACATAGGAACACCATTGTCGTAGAACATCTCACCCTTCTCAATAACACGACCTACCAGATAACTGTCGGGACGGCCGTCCATTGGTCGGAAGTCAAGCGCTTTAATCATATCACCAACATTCGCTACATTCTCAAATCTCAACATTATATTAAATCTCCTATCTCAGCTAATCGGTTGGTGATGCGTCGGTACTCACTTTTGTAGTACGTTTCGTTATAACACTCCGCAGCATCAATCAACATTACAAGGTCGTTCATCAAATCACCAATTTCACTATCAATCATTTGTAACCTCCCCACCTTACCCACGCATACTGAGGTTTCTGACAAAATTGTCCTATCTCATCAAAACCCAACACAGTGTATCCGTCTAAAGGATCGGTACCTGCTTCATACTCAACGAGATCCCAACCCGCTTTAAACAACTTGACTTCTTTGATATCTTCAATAAGGCGAACTTGCATAATATATTCTCTCTCAACTCAATTTGTACAGCTATTATACTTCTTTTAGAAACAAATGTCAAGGGCCTGAAGCTAAATAAATCAACAATTCCAGATATAAATCTTATCCTGTTTCTTCTTACCTTTCTTCAACGAGTCAACTTTCTGACCCATCTGTTGTTTGAGGTCTTCCTCATCATGACATACCGGTAACCCAAATGATACCGCATCCTCATACATTTTAGGTGATATGTTAAAACAGACGTGACCACCCGTCTTTATGTTATCGACGCATTTCTGCCAGAGAGGTATAAAGAATTCGGTGTAGAACTTCTCATCAGATTCCCAAGGTGTCATATGTTCATATATTTCTAAGTTAAC
>Ga0102877_1000390_pt1 | contig 15723 bp, 17 predicted proteins | sample Colrivmeta1548B3_FD_78186 | JGI IMG/M metagenome (GOLD analysis project Ga0102877, IMG submission 78186) | Estuarine microbial communities from the Columbia River estuary - metaG 1548B-3 | ecosystem: Environmental > Aquatic > Marine > Intertidal zone > Estuary | place: USA: Columbia River...
AATTAGTTACCACAGGAGTGAAAGTTGGAGGAAATTACCTAAAATATTACGGTGAAAAAGTGGTTAACCCATCTTTAACTAAAGATAAATTACACGAAAGTAATGCCTCAGATATTTATGATGGATTAAAAGACCTTAAAGGGAGCGCGCTTAAGGTAGCTCAAATGCTAAGTATGGAAAAAAATCTACTTCCTAGGGCATTTGTAGAACAATTTTCTTTGGCGCAGTTTTCTGTGCCACCGCTTTCAGCTCCCCTAGTGAGGAAAGTATTTAAGAGGTACCAAGGCGCTTATCCAGAAGAGGTATACGATACTTTTTCCAAAGATTCTATTAATGCAGCGAGTATAGGTCAAGTACACAAAGCGACAAAAGATGGTAAAATACTCGCGGTGAAGATTCAATATCCTGGTGTTGCAGAGAGTGTGACATCTGATTTGGCACTTGTTAGGCCATTGGCTTTGAGAATGTTCAATTTAAAAGGTCAAGATACCGACAAATATTTTAAAGAGGTAGAAGACAAACTTATCGAAGAAACCGACTATGTATTAGAGGTAACGCAAAGTCAAGAAATTTCCAAGGCTTGTAGCACTATTGCAAATATTAATTTTCCGGAATACTATCCTTCTATGTCCAACAGCAGGATTATTACTATGGATTGGATTCAAGGAGAACACTTGAGCGAATATGTGGCCAAACCCTTTTCTGAGGTCCATGGAAATTTACTTGGACAGGCTTTGTGGGACTTTTATATGTATCAGATTCACATGCTTAGAAAAGTTCACGCAGACCCTCACCCAGGAAATTTTCTCATTAGGCCCTCTGAAACTCAATTGGGGAATCCAGAATTAGTTGCCATTGATTTTGGTTGTATTAAATCCATTCCCTTAAATTTTTATGTGCCCTATTTTGAGTTGGCCAATGAAAAAAGTTTGAAAGACCCTATTTTCTTTATGGAAAAACTCAAAGCGTTGGAAATTATTACGCCATCTGATTCAAAGGAGGAAGTGGCATACTTTAAAGCACTTTTCCATGAAATGCTCAGTTTGTTTACAGCACCCTTTCACAAGGAGGTATTTGATTTTGGAGACCCTGTTTTTTGGGGTAATATTGCCTCATTGAGTGAACGTTACGCAAACGATCCAACCATTCGTAAAATGAATGGAAACAGGGGGTCTAAACATTTTTTATATATAAATAGAACCTTCTTTGGCTTGTTTAATTTATTGTTTGATCTAAAAGCTAAAGTATCTGTAAACAGCTATAAAGACTTGTCCTTAGCATAAAAGAATTCTTTATATATTGCAGTCTCAAGAAACAATTTAAGATGACATACCATTCAAAAATTATTGGTTTAGGCCATTATGTACCCGAAAATATTGTGACAAACGATGATTTGTCTAAGCACATTGACACCAATGACGCTTGGATTAAAGAACGTACGGGAATTGAAGAGAGAAGGCACGTAGTAAAAGGCTCAGGAGAGACCACCACTACTATGGGTGTAAAGGCCGCTAAGGTAGCTATAGAAAGGGCTGGTATAGACAAACAAGAAATAGATTTTATTGTTTTTGCCACACTAAGTCCAGATTATTATTTTCCAGGCCCTGGTGTACTAGTTCAAAGAGATTTGGGTATAGATACAGTGGGTGCTTTGGATGTGAGAAACCAATGCTCTGGATTTGTATATGCGTTATCTGTAGCAGACCAATATGTGAAGTCCGGGATGTATAAAAATGTACTTGTTATTGGTTCAGAATTGCAGTCACATGGAATGGATATGACCACAAGAGGGAGGAATATATCTGTTATTTTTGGCGATGGAGCTGGAGCGGCTATAGTATCCAGAGAAGAAGATTTAACCAAAGGTATTTTGTCTACACACTTGCATTCTGAGGGAGAACATGCAGAGGCACTTTCATTATTAGCCCCAGGAATGGGTAGTAGGTGGGTGACAGATATCTTAGAGGATAATGATCCAGAAGACTTGTCTTATTACCCCTACATGGATGGCCAGTTTGTGTTTAAAAATGCTGTAGTGCGTTTTTCAGAAGTGATTAATGAAGGTCTCAAGGCAAATAACTTGACCAAAGAAGCTATTTCACTCTTGGTGCCCCACCAAGCAAACCTTAGAATTGCGCAATTTATTCAAAAGAAATTCGGCTTGTCTGATGATCAGGTGTTTAACAATATAATGAAATACGGAAATACAACTGCTGCATCTATTCCTATAGCGCTTACAGAAGCTTGGGAGCAAGGAAAGGTCAAAGAAGGAGATCTAGTAGTATTGGCTGCATTCGGTAGTGGATTTACCTGGGGCTCTGCGATTATTCGCTGGTAGCAGATGCACTTCTCAATTAAAACTATTATAGGTGCAATTTTTCTATAAAATAAGGGGCTAAGGCCTCTATTTTTTGCTATTTTTTGCGGATGAGGTACAATCCTAAAAAGGTGAGAAGCCCATTTAAAGGCAATAGTTCATACCCAATAATGTATCCATTTAACCAGGCAGCAGGTAGGTTGGCTATGACAATTATAAAAGACAGTACCACCAGAGCTACCACCCATACATATTGGTCTTTAATCTGATGTTTGGTTAATACACCAAAGGCAAATAATCCTAATAATGGGCCATAAGTATAGGTGGCTACCGTGAGGAGTCCATCTATAATATTTTTATCCAACACGTATTTGAAACTTATGATTACTAAGACCAATAGCGCACTCATGCCTATATGTACTTTTTTTCTGGTGCTTTTTTGGGTGTTTGGCGCTTGCTTTTCAATACCCAAGAAGTCAATACAAAAAGAAGTGGTTAAAGAAGTTAAAGCAGAATCTGCACTGCTATAAGCTGCAGCAATGAGCCCTAGCATGAAAGTAATTCCCACCCAAATAGGTAGCCCACTGTTGAGGGCTATCTCTGGAAATAAAAGGTCTGTTTTTGGGCTACCGTCTAACAGTGGCATAGCTATATTAAAACGCTCTGCATAAATAAATAGCAAGGCCCCCAGAAGTAAGAAAATTAAATTTACGACCACGAGAACTAGGCTAAAGCTAATCATGTTTTTTTGCGCAGCGCCTATGTCTTTACAGCTCAAGTTTTTTTGCATCATATCTTGGTCTAGGCCTGTCATACAAACGGCAATAAATAGCCCGCCAAAAAAGGATTTTACAAGGTGATTTTTCTCATACAAAGTATCTGTTACCCAAAGCTCACTCAATGGAACTAAAGCTTCACTTGAGAGAAATTCTCCCATAGTCCAACCTAGTTTCTGATTGATAAAATAGATAGAAAATCCTACTGCCAATAGCATAAATAAGGTTTGTAGTGTGTCTGTCCATACGATTGTCTTAATACCTCCTCTAAAAGTATAGGCCCATATTAATAGTATGGATAGTATGACGGTAGTTTCAAAAGGAACTCCCCAACTGTCAAAAACAAATTGCTGTAAAACAATGGCTACTAAGAATAGTCTGAATGAGGCCCCAAGGACCCTAGAGATAAAAAAGAAGAATGCGCCTGTTTTATAACTGACAACCCCAAATCGGGTATTTAAGTATTCGTAGATAGAGGTGAGATTAGCCCTGTAATAAATGGGCATTAATACAAATGCAATAATGAAATAACCCACCAGGTAACCAAAGACCACTTGCATATAGCTAAATCCTGTACTGGCAACCCAACCAGGAACTGAAATAAATGTCACTCCAGATAAAGAAGCACCTATCATACCAAAGGCAACTACATACCAAGGAGACTTTCCTCCAGCTTTAAAAAAATCATCATTGGAGTCATTTTTTGAGGTAGCAAAGGATATGCCCATCAAAATTAGGAAGTAAACACTGATCAGAACAACTATAGCAATTGGGCTCATTTGGATTGATTTTGCAGCCACAATATACACCAGTTTCTTTTAAATAGATAATGGCTTTTCATTGTAGGAAATTGTATTGGTGTAGAAAGTTAAAATTGCCGTGTTGGTGTGTGTTAAAAATTGTATTTTTATACCCATGGAATTTTCTTCAAAATTATTGGAAAATGCAGTAAATGAGATGTCTCAATTACCGGGTATTGGTAAGAGAACAGCGCTGCGTTTGGTATTGCATTTGCTCAGACAGGAAGCTTCGCAAACCACTGATTTAGCAGCTGCTTTAGTCCATTTGAAAACAGAGATTAAATACTGTTCTAATTGCTTTGGTATATCTGACACCAACCAATGTCATATTTGTGCCAATAGCAAAAGGGATCAGAGTTTGCTTTGTGTGGTAGAAGATATTAGAGATATAATGGCTATTGAAAACACCTCCCAATACAATGGTTTGTATTTTGTTCTAGGAGGTAAAATTTCACCTATGGAAGGTATTGGTCCTGGAGATTTAAACATTGCACCATTGGTGGAGAAGTTAAGAATGGGGACGGTCAAAGAAGTTATTTTTGCCATGAGCGCCTCTATGGAAGGAGATACGACCAACTTTTACATTTTTAAGCAAATTGAAGGTTTGGACATTAAGACATCGACCATAGCTCGAGGAATATCTGTAGGAGACGAATTGGAATATGCAGATGAGGTCACCCTTGGGAGGAGCATACTTCAGCGGATTCCATTTGAAAACGCATTAAAAGCATAGTAAATTAAGGTAAAGTCAGTAATGAAGACTTTTTTATGGTATTTTTGCAAAAAAACAAACAAATAAAGCACTATAATTATACATATGGCAAGATTTGAATTAAAACTGCCTCAGATGGGGGAAAGTGTTGCAGAAGCAACTCTGACTGCTTGGTTGAAAGATGTTGGTGATACAATTGAACAGGAAGAAGGGGTCCTGGAGATCGCTACTGATAAGGTAGATACAGAGGTTCCCAGTGAGGTTTCTGGAATACTTGTAGAAAAACTTTTTGAGGTAGACCAGGTGGTGCAAGTTGGTGCGGTGATTGCGGTTATAGAAACACAAGGCGAGTTGCCTGCATCGGCCAAAGGCCAAGAAGCTATTGTAGCAGAAAATCTTGACCTTAGTGATTTAGACCACTCTGGAGAAAACACAGAAACATTTGACGCTAAAATTACAGCAGAGGTACCTTACGTCCCAACAGCCTCTGAAGTGGTTACTCACGCTTCTAATGACAAGCGTTTTTATTCGCCCTTGGTTAAGAATATAGCCAAGCAAGAGGGATTGTCTCTTTTGGATTTGGCTCAAATCACGGGTTCTGGAAGTGAAGGTAGGGTGACTAAAAATGATATTTTATTGTTTGTAGCGTCACGAAAAACAACTACCACTGAAGCGGCTTCAAAAACAGTTTCTTTTGAACCATCAGCAGTTCATGCCAAAGTGTCTATTCCGTCTGGTGTGGATCATGCAGCCTCTGAAGTATTGGAAATGAGTAGGATGGGTAAACTCATCGCGCAGCATATGGTAGCTAGTGTTCAGACCTCTGCCCATGTGCAAAGTTTTATAGAGGTAGATGTAACTAAAATTGTGGCCTGGAGAAATAAAGTGAAGGATTTATTCGCCCAAAGAGAAGGAGAGAAATTTACATTCACCCCTATTTTTATGGAGGCCGTTGCAGTGGCTTTAAAAAAGCATCCAATGATGAATATTTCCTTAGAGGGAGACCAAATTATAAAGCATAAAAATATACATATAGGCATGGCTGCTGCCCTTCCAGACGGGAACCTGATTGTTCCTGTGATTAAACATGCAGACCAACTGAATATGACAGGAATGGCTAGGGTAGTGAATGACTTAGCGGCTAGAGCAAGAGACAATAAATTAAAGCCAGATGAAATTAAAGGAGGAACCTATACGGTCACTAATGTAGGATCCTTTGGCAGTGTATTTGGCACCCCAATCATCAACCAACCTCAAGTAGGTATTCTCGCTTTAGGTGCCATTAGAAAAGTGCCTGCTGTGATAGAAACTGCTGAGGGAGATTTTATTGGAATTCGCTCTAAAATGTTCTTGTCCCACTCCTATGACCATCGCGTGGTGAATGGAGCGCTAGGCGGAATGTTTATTAAAACAATCGCAGACTACCTAGAATCTTGGGATCCTAAAAGACCGGTATAATGAAAACGTTACTGACGCTTATATTTTTGTTTTTATCCCTGGGTTTAGTGGTGGCTCAAACTGCGGTTCAAAGCACTTCATTTGAAAAAAAGACTTTTCAGATGGGCACAGATCAAATGCCTTACGCCATATTGTTGCCGGATGATTATGACGCTTCTAAGTCCTATCCATTATTGCTTTTTCTGCATGGTGCTGGGGAAAGGGGTGCAGACAATGAAAGTCAATTAACCCACGGGGCATATCTTTTTACGACTAAGGCCTTTAGGAAAAAATTTCCAGCCATTGTACTTATGCCACAATGTGCAGTGGATGATTATTGGAGCAATGTAAAAAAAGAAGTGCCCCAAGGTGGTATGCCAAATTTTAGTTTTTATAAAAAAGGGGCTCCTACAAAAGCCATGATTTTATTGGAAGGCCTACTAGATGAGGTGATTCAAAATTATTCTTTAGACAAAAACCGCCTGTATGTAGGAGGTCTTTCTATGGGAGGCATGGGAACCTTTGAATTGATTAAACGCAATCCTAGACTGTTTGCAGCAGCATTTCCTATCTGCGGAGGTGCCGCACCCAAAACCCTTAGAAAATACAAAAGACCGTCTTGGTGGGTGTTCCATGGCAATGCAGATCCTATAGTTCCCGCAAGCTTTTCTACACAAATGGTGAAGAAATTTAAAAAGCGTGGCTTTGATGTGCGATATACCCTTTATGAAGGGGTTGGCCACAACAGTTGGGACTTGGCGTTTAAAGAACCTGGATTATTTCCATGGTTGTTTTCAAATACCAAATAAAGCACTCAAGAGGGTTAGGAGGTAGGGGGTGTATATCTTATCTTTGATTATGGAAAAGACACAACTTAAACTACATAGACCCATTTGTTTTTTTGATCTTGAAACTACAGGAATAAACGTAGCCAAGGATAGGATTGTAGAAATTGCCGTGCTTAAAGTATTTCCCAATGGAAATAAAGAGAGTAAAACTTGGTTGGTCAATCCTGAAATGCCCATCCCTGACGAGGTTATTGCGGTACATGGTATTACGAATGAAAAAGTAGCGAATGAACCCAATTTTAAGACCCTTGCGCCTCAGGTATATGCACTTATTAAAGATGCTGACTTAGGGGGCTTTAATTCCGATAGGTTCGACATCCCTTTGCTGGCAGAGGAGATGCTGAGGGCAGGAATAGATTTTGATATGAAGAATAAGGTTTCTGTAGATGTACAAACTATTTTTCATAAGATGGAGAAAAGAACATTAGGAGCTGCCTATCAGTTTTATTGCCAAAAAGAATTAGAGAACGCACACGCTGCTGCTGCAGATACATTGGCTACCTATGAGGTGTTGTTGGCGCAATTAGATCGCTATGATTCCTTAGAGAATGAAGTGAAATGGCTTTCTGAATTTTCTAGTAGAAAGAAATCTTTGGATTTTGCAGGCTTTATTATAGAAGATAAAAATGGTGAAGCCATATTTTCCTTTGGAAAGCACAAGTATAAAAAAGTGACAAAAGTCTTAGAAGATGAACCTGGTTATTACAGTTGGATCATGCAGGCAGATTTTCCATTATACACTAAAAAAGTGCTTACCCAGATTAGGCTTTCTGGTTTAAACAATGCTATATAAATAACATCAGATGAAAATAATATGTATTGGTCGCAATTATCAAGACCATATTTCTGAACTTTCCAACCAAAGGCCTACAGCGCCAGTGGTCTTTATTAAACCCGATTCTGCGGTATTGCCTAAAGAACAGGATTTTTATATACCAGATTTTTCTTCAGACATTCATTATGAGGTAGAAGTTTTGGTGAAAATTAAGAAGGTAGGAAAACACATTAGCCCAGAATTTGCACATTTGTATTTCGATGAGGTAGGTCTTGGTATTGATTTTACAGCCAGGGACCTACAAGAGGAGCTCAAATCTAAAGGCTTACCTTGGGAGAAGTGTAAGGGCTTTGACGGATCTGCTGTGATTGGAGAGTGGGTGCCTGCCAAAGCGCTTCCTGCGTTAAACAGTCTTGCTTTTTCACTACAACAAAATGGGAAAACGGTGCAACAGAGCAATACAAGAGAAATGTTGTGGTCTATTGAGGAGCTGTTGTCTTATGTCTCTACTTTTTTCACCCTAAAAAAGGGCGATATTATATTTACAGGTACCCCAGCAGGGGTTGGACCTATTTCAAAAGGAGACAGTTTAGAAGGTTTTTTAGAAGGGCAATCTATGTTTAAAATTGGCGTTAAGTAATCACGAACAATTCAAGAAGAGATATGAAGTATGACTTAGCTAGATTAGAGGCTGTGGCAGAAGGGGATAAGGACTTCATAGTGAAAGTGTTGAAGGTTTTTATTGTAGAGGTTAGTACAGATATTCAGAAAATGCAAGATGCTTTTAAAGCAGATGAAATGTTAGAAATATCAAAATTGGCCCATAAAATAAAGCCAAATCTAATTTTGCTTGGCTTGGACCAGGCAACGTCGCTATGTATTCGCATTGAAAAGAATAGATTGACGCCAATGCCTGTGGCTACTTTAATTAAACAGTTAAACGACCTTCAGGCTTCAGTGGCTGAAGTAGTGGAAGTATTAAAAAGTGATTTTTCCTTAGTATGAATGCAAAAATAATTACCATTGGAGATGAAATTCTCATTGGTCAAATTGTAGACACCAACGCCACCTATATGGCGCAAGAGCTCAATAAAATAGGGGTTAGTGTAGTAGAAATGCTCAGTATTCAAGACCAGGCAGCGGCTATTTTAACTGCTTTAGAAGGCGCACAAAATAAGGTAGATTTGGTCCTTATTACAGGTGGACTAGGCCCCACAAAAGACGACATCACTAAGGCAACAATGTGCACTTATTTTGAAGATCACTTGGAAGAAAACCCTGTTGTACTGGCACATATTAAGATGCTTTTTGAAAAGTATATTTCTACCAAAATGAATGATAGTAATCTCACCCAGGCTTTGCTTCCGTCTAAAGCCATTCCTTTAAAAAACAATTATGGTACTGCGCCAGGAATGTGGGTGCAAAAAGGACAGACTGTTTTTGTTTTTATGCCAGGTGTCCCATTTGAGATGAAAGCCATCCTGTCTGAATCGGTTCTTCCAAAAATAGTTTCCGACTTCAAAAGGCCCCATATTATTCACAAGACCATTCAAACTTATGGTGTTGGGGAGTCTGCTATAGCAGAAGATATCTCTGTATGGGCTGACGCCCTTCCACCTCATATTAAGTTGGCTTATTTGCCAAGCTTGGGAAAGGTGCGCTTGAGGTTGTCGGCCGTAGGCTCAGATAAAGAAATTTTAGAGAAAGAAGTAAACGACCAGGTCCAGTTGCTCATGCCCTTGTTGGGAGAAATTGTCTACGGTATAGAGTCTGAAGATATTTTAGAAGTGATTGTGGCTAAGTTGCTCACCCAAAAAAAGAGAACGCTTTCGGTAGCAGAAAGTTGTACTGGAGGAAAATTAGCGGCTGCTTTTACGGCTATTCCTGGAGCGTCTGCATATTTTAAAGGGGGCGTAGTTGCTTATGAAACAGCACAAAAATCTAATCTCTTAGGCGTAAGTAAATCGCTCATTGAGCAGCATTCTGTGGTGAGTAAGGAGGTGGCTTCTGCCATGGCTTTAGGTGTTCAAAAACTAATGGGTTCTGATTTTGCCATAGCCACTACTGGGAACGCAGGACCTACCAAAGGAGATTCAGAGGCCCCTTTGGGAACAGTTTGCATAGCCATTGCCCATCCTAAAGGCTTATATTCAGAAATTTTCTCTATGGGCAACCACCGGGAACGCATTGTGCAGAAGACTGTTAACAAGGCTTTAGCGCTTTTACAAAAAGAAATTATAAAATTCTAAAAAAGATTTTTGTAAGAGAGATAAAAAAGATATAAATTTGCAGCCTGTTTAAAATAACTCATAAAGAAGCGAAATGTCTAAAGTTTGTGAAATTACTGGAAAGAAGGCTATGGTTGGGAACAATGTTTCCTTCTCCATAAATAAGACCAAAAGAAAGTTTGAAGTAAACCTTTCTAAAAAGCGTTTCTATATTCCTGAAGAGGATCGTTGGATCACTTTGAAGGTTTCTACAAGAGCTCTAAAGAGCATTAACAAAAAAGGAATATCTGCAGTATTGAAAGAAGCAGGTAAAAAAAACGGATTGGTTAAGTAATCCTAATAAAGAATAATTAAGATGGCTAAGAAAGGCAATAGAATTCAGGTTATTTTAGAATGTACAGAGCACAAAGAATCTGGTGTTGCTGGAACTTCTAGATACATTACAACAAAAAACAAAAAGAACACGCCAGACAGAATGGAGATTAAGAAATTTAATCCAATTCTAAAGCGCATGACTGTTCATAAAGAAATAAAATAATAAGCCATGGCAAAGAAGACAGTAGCATCCCTACAGACAAGTTCGAAAAGATTAACCAAAGCTATTAAAATGGTACGTTCTCCAAAGACCGGTGCCTATACTTTTGCAGAGTCTGTAATGGCTCCTGAATTAGTAGACCAATGGTTGTCTAAAAAATAATCGCATTTTAGCGTATACTAAAAGCTACTTTCTATTAGAGAGTAGCTTTTTTGTTTTATATCTTTACCCGACAGAATAAACCAAATGAGTTTTTTTAAAAAAATTTTCTCTTCAGATAAAAAAGAGACCTTAGACAAAGGTTTAGAAAAAACCAAATCTTCTTTTCTCTATAAATTAGAGAAGGTCGTTGTTGGTAAAACTACTGTAGATGCAGAAACCTTAGATCATTTAGAAGAGGTTTTGGTGAGTTCAGATGTAGGGGTAGACACTACATTAAAAATTATCGATAGAATTGAGGTTCGGGTAAAATCAGATAAGTATGTTGGTTTGGAAGAACTCAATCAAATTCTAAAGGAAGAGATTGCAGGTTTATTGTCTGAGACAGATCATGGAGAGGCAGAAGATTTCACCGTTCCTCAAAGCGAATACCCCCATGTAATTATGGTTGTAGGCGTAAATGGCGCAGGTAAAACAACTACTATTGGTAAGTTGGCGCACCAATTTAAAGCAAAAGGGCTTAAAGTTGTTTTGGGCGCTGCAGATACTTTTAGGGCTGCAGCTATTGATCAATTGGTGGTTTGGGCAGACCGCGTTGGGGTGCCTATCATTAAGCAGCAAATGGGGAGTGATCCTGCTTCAGTAGCTTTTGATGCCTTGAGCGCTGGCTTGGCGCAAAGCGCCGATGTTGTTATTATTGACACCGCAGGACGCCTGCACAACAAAATAAACCTAATGAATGAGTTGGCTAAAGTCAAGCGGGTTATGGACAAAGTCATTCCTGGCGCACCTCATGAGGTTTTATTGGTTCTAGATGGTTCTACCGGACAGAACGCATTCCAGCAAGCGCAGCAGTTCACCAAAGCCACAGAGGTGACTTCTTTAGCGATTACTAAATTAGATGGCACTGCCAAAGGTGGGGTAGTGATTGGAATTTCTGATCAATTGCAAATACCTGTAAAATATATTGGCGTGGGGGAAGCCATTCAAGACCTCCAAGTATTTAATAAATACGAATTTGTAGATTCCTTCTTTAACAGAAGCTAACGTTTTATCCCTCAATATGCGCACAAAGTCTATTAAGACCAATAAAATTAATGTGGTTACCCTAGGATGTTCTAAGAATATTTATGATTCTGAAGTACTTATGGGGCAATTGAAAGCTAATAATAAAGAAGTGGCTCATGAGGAGGAGGGGAATATTGTGGTCATAAATACCTGTGGTTTTATTGCCAATGCGAAAGAGGAAAGTATCAATACCATTCTTTCTTATGTGGCTCAAAAAGAGGCAGGAGAAGTAGATAAAGTTTTTGTTACAGGTTGTTTGAGTGAACGTTATAAGCCAGACTTGCAGAAAGAAATTCCAAATGTAGACGCTTATTTTGGGACTACAGAACTGCCTAATTTATTAAAAGCTCTAGAAGCAGATTACAAGCACGAGCTTATTGGGGAGCGAATTACGACTACCCCTAAGAATTATGCGTACATGAAAATTGCAGAAGGTTGTGACAGGCCCTGTTCTTTCTGTGCTATTCCACTCATGCGAGGGAAGCACAAAAGTACGCCCATAGAAGATTTAGTGGTTCAGGCGGAGTCTTTAGCGGCCAAAGGGGTTAAGGAGCTTATTTTGATCGCTCAAGATTTAACCTATTACGGACTAGATTTATACAAGAAGAGGGCCTTAGCAGAATTGCTTGAAGCACTCGTGGAGGTAAACGGTATTTCTTGGATTAGATTGCATTATGCCTTTCCAACAGGCTTTCCATTAGAGGTCTTAGACCTCATGAAAAAGGAGCCTAAAATTTGCAACTATATAGACATTCCTTTGCAGCATATCTCGGATCCAATTCTCAAAAGCATGAGAAGGGGAACCACCAAAGCTAAAACAGATGCGCTAATTGCTGAATTTAGATCTAGGGTTCCTGAAATGGCTATTAGAACGACGCTTATTGTAGGGTATCCTGGAGAAACGGAAGCAGATTTCAAAACCCTTAAACAGTGGGTCACAGATACCCGTTTTGACCGCTTGGGTTGTTTTACTTACAGTCATGAAGAAGACACCCATGCCTATGCTTTAGAAGACAATGTTCCTCAGGAAGTTAAAGAGGCTAGGGCTGCGGAGATTATGGACATACAAGCCCAGATTTCATGGGAGCTAAACCAAGAAAAAGTAGGCCGTTCTTTTAAGTGTATTATAGACAGAAAAGAAGGGAACTATTTTGTGGGTAGGACAGAAGCAGATTCTCCAGATGTAGACAACGAAGTGCTTATAGATGCCAGTGCGTACTACTTAAAAGTAGGGGAGTTTGTAACTGTAGAAATTTCAGAGGCGGGAGATTTCGATTTATACGGTGTGCCGCAAGGCGTTACACCCCTTGAAAAATAAGTTGTCAGACTAAGATCAGGTATGTTTCCTTAGGATGTTTGAGCTATTTTTTGTCTAAAACTTTCTTTTTTTATATTTTTCATACCTGTGAATCTCTCTGCCTAAAGCAGCTAGAAAAGGGATTCCTACACTGTCATACTCGTATTTATTGTCATTAAACACCCCATTTTTATTCACTAAAATAGTGGCAGTTATAAAATAAGACAGTTTGTTTTTGTGGTCTTCAATGTAGGCGCAATCTGTTAGTGTTCCATATGCGTAGCCTACTTTATTGTATATTTTTATATGGGAGGGGATGTTTTTCTCAGTATCTCCAAACCACAAAAATTTTCCATAACTGTCGTAATAGATTTTTGGATCATAGCCTTGCTCTCTAGGAAGTTTGTGCATTGATTCTAGTAAAAAAGCCCTCTTTTCTTCTGATATATTAAAACGCTCTGACGCTTTGAAAGCCTCAGGGAAAATGACCCTTTTGATCATTTCGTGCTGTGCTTGCAGTGAAAAGTAATTTTTGTAAGAAAAATCAAAAGGACTGTTGATCTGTTGTCCCTCTTGAATATATCCAAGGCCTTTATTGAGTTGGTTGAGGTTTAGAGGCAAGGGATTACTATTTTTGTTGGACTTAATGGTTATGGTTTCTAAGCCCTTGGAGAGTATTTCTATTTTTTTTGTATTTGGATTGGCCGCGTCTGAAGTAGAAAGTCTATGTGATATTCTTATTGGCTTTATGCCTTTACTTTTGAGCTTACTATTTATATAATCACTCCCAAGAAATTCAAAAAGCCTATTGTTGGCATCATTATCACTTACTGCGAATATTTCATTAATAGTGTTGGCAAAATTATAAGTGAGGGTATCTCCTTCCACCTGATAATTGTCCAGATGAGACCTGTTTAAGCTGGAGAGTTTTTCAAGGGATAAGACTGCCGCAGGAAATTTCACTGTGCTAGCAGGGTAAAAATAGTGGAGGGGGTCTAATTGAAATGAGTACTCATGAAAAGTAATAGGGTCTATTTCATCTCTTCCAGCTCTTTCAATACTAGTAAATAATATTTGTAGCTCATGGTCCTTTAAATTATCCATGACCCTCTTTATTTTTTTAGAGGGACTTGACAAAGCAAAATCTAGTGCGTTTTCATAGTTTTTAGGATGGCTGCCACAGCTAAGAAGTGTGGTGAAAGCGACCGTTAAAAAAAAGATCTTGGGTATGTGGGCTAATTTGATGGCGGAACGCTTCATGGACTATTGTTAAGATGCTTTTTCTCCCCTATGTGGTCTAAGTGCGTCTCTAAACACAATCATGAGGTCTTTTGGCACCACAACATATGCTGTGCTGTGCATTTCGGAAATGAGGGAAGTGCCCATTTCTAATTCTAGGTAATGCTCTTTTTTACAAAACTCTTTGAGGTGTATTTTATGATGTGCAGCAGTTGGCCCGCTATTTGGACCTCTGAAATCCCAAATTAATTTTATTTTTTCTTCCATATAATTATTGGTCTAAGTCATAAATTAACCTAATTTTAGTTTGATAAACAAGTCTTAGACCAGCTTATTTTTTACTTTTGCAAGATGAGGGATAGGAAAATTTTGAGTATATCTTTTGGTTTAATGGGCCTGCTTTTTTGTCTCCAGTCTTGTGAGTCGTTTTTACGTTCAGAAGTTCAAGAGAATGCTGTTGCTAAGTTGGGTGACCAATACTTGCTTTTAGAAGACATTCCCTCCTATTTGTATCAAAATACCAGTCCCCAAGATTCCTTAGCAATAGTTAATGATTATATTAACCAATGGGCTGCTAAAGAGTTGCTCATACAGAAATCACTCATTAACTTGCCTGTTGCTAAGATGGAAGCATTTGACCGTTTGGTGGCTAATTATAAAAGTGACTTATATACACTGGCTTATAAAGAGGCATTGGTTAATTCTAGATCAGATACATTGATTGGATCAGATGAGTTGGCCGCTTTTTATGCTAATGAGCAGCAAAACTTTTTGGTGAAAGAAAAATTAATTCGTTTGCGATTTGTGAGTCTCCCGAGGAATTATAGTGATGTTGCTTTGATTGCCCAAAAGTTAAAAACTTTTGAGGAAGCAGATATAAGGTATTTAGATTCTATAAGCATTCAATTTAATAAACTGAATCTGAACGATTCTATTTGGGTGCCTTTGAATAGGATACTGAAGGAAATAGGACCTTTAGCGCGCGATAATGAAGAAATATATTTAAAAAAATCACAATTTTTTGAATTGAAGGATTCATTAGGGGTATATTTGGGACAAGTCCAAGAAGTGTTAGAAGTGAATGACATAGCCCCTTTAAGTTATGTGAAGCCCTCCCTGGAGCAAATTTTGAAAATTAGAAGGAAACAAGCGTTTCTGAAACAAATAGAAAGAGATATTATTGATGAAGCTATTAAAAACAAAGCCCTTGAAATTTACAATTAAACAATACCGTTTTAGTAGCGTAATGCTATTATTTTTATGTTCTGTAACCCTAATGGCTCAGGACAGTTTAGCCATACAAGACAGTCAAGTAGAGCCACCTAAGTCTATGGATTTAGTGGCGCCTTCAGAGGTAAAGCAAGCCTTTAAAAGAATTAAATTGGATGGTATTGCAGCTGTAGTTGGGGATTATGTCATTTTGGAGTCTGATATTGAAAAAACCCTGATAGATTTAAAAAGTCAAGGAGTTTCTGATCAAGATGTGAATCGTTGTCAACTTTTAGGGAAACTCATGGAAGACCGCCTTTTTG